>Ga0206936_1074_pt1 | contig 31077 bp, 28 predicted proteins | sample Alteio_BWOrgHeat_14_FD_152922 | JGI IMG/M metagenome (GOLD analysis project Ga0206936, IMG submission 152922) | Enriched cells from forest soil in Barre Woods Harvard Forest LTER site, Petersham, Massachusetts, United States -... | ecosystem: Environmental > Terrestrial > Soil > Temperate forest >... | reverse complement strand
CGCTTTCGGTCACACACTACCTTTGCCTAACTGGGGAATCTTTCTTCAGCCGGTCGCCTTTCTTCTTTTCCTTATCGCTTCCTTCGCTGAAACCAACCGCAATCCCTTTGATCTGGCCGAAGGCGAATCTGAATTGGTGGCGGGTTATCACATTGAGTATTCCAGTGTTAAATTCGCGCTGTTCTTCATGGCCGAATATTCCAATATGGTGGTGGCTTCTTTTGTCATCGCGACATTGTTCCTCGGCGGCTATCAGGTGCCTTACTTCACGACCGATGTGTTGGCGGCTCATCCCAAAGAAGTTCTGATCGTGGTTTGTATGCTGGGCTTTATCAAATGCGTTTTATTGGGCTATCTCATTGGCCTCAAAGCCCGTCAACAAAAAGGTCTTTATACGAAGGGCGTCGAAAAATGGGAACCTTTCATTTTTTCAAACCTTTTTTATGTTTTGGCCGTTTTGTGTTTAGGCGGATTGGTTTATGCCTTCACGGGTTCCCCGGCCGTTTGGTTTGGGCCGATATTAACCGCCCTGCTGCAAATGGGCTGTCTGTTAGTGAAAGTGTTATTCTTCTGCTGGCTCTTCGTGTGGGTGCGCTGGACCTTGCCGCGCTTTCGTTATGATCAATTGATGAATTTGGGCTGGAAGATGTTATTGCCGATTGGTTTGTTGAACTTGCTGGTGACAGGTATCTGGCTGCTGCTTCAAAAATAAAGTCGGTCCGGTTTTTAAAACCTGACGGATTTTGTTTTTGACCCATCGAAGCGATTCTATGGGCGCGTTTAAAAACATAAGAGGAATTCATGAAGATAGTTGACCGCGCCGAACCCAAAGGCGCTCAAAAATTTTATCTCGTCGCGGTGGTCAAGGGATTGCTGGTGACCATAGGTCACGTGGCGAAAAACATCCTGAACCCCAAGCGCATGCCCGTGGTGTTTTATCCCGAGCAAAAGAAAGCTTTGCCTCCCGCGACTCGCGGCCGTCACCGCTTGATGAAGCGTGAAGACGAAACTCCCCGTTGTACCGCCTGCATGCTTTGTGCCACCGCCTGCCCGGCGGAGTGTATCCACATCAAGGCGGAAGAATCGCCAGACCCCAATATTGAAAAAGTGCCCCAACGCTTTGAAATCGACATGCTGCGCTGCGTTTTCTGCGGTTTCTGCGTGGATGCCTGCCCGCTGGATGCCATCCGTATGGATGTGCCGGATGTGACCATTGCCGGCTATACCCGCGACAGTTTGGTTTATACCAAAGAGTTTTTAATGAACCACAACAATGAGGATGTGGTCGCCAATTACAATCCGCCCCGGCCGGTGATTTTGACTCACGGACCGCACGCGCGTCCTTAAGGGATTGAAATGAACGCTTTGACGCTGTTTGGGTTGTTCGCGGTAACAGCGATGCTCGTGTGCTATTGGTTTGAGAAGCGCAGCCGCTGGTTTATTTTGGGGTTTGCCGTTTCCTGCGCGCTGGCGTCGGCTTATGGTTTTTTGCAAGGGGCCTGGCCCTTTGGTTTAGTTGAGGGAGTTTGGGTGATCGCGGCTTTGCGCCGGTGGCACCAAGCGAAGTAGTTCGAAAGGTTGAACGATGCTTGAAGCTTTTGTTTTTTACATCTTAGCGGCGGCTCTGGTGATTTTTGGCCTGCTGATGATTACCCGCACGAACCCGATTTCGGGCGCGATGACGATGGTCGGTGCTTTCGGCGCTTTGGCCGGGTTATACGCGACGCTCACCGCCAGCTTTGTTTCCATCATTCAGATTCTTGTCTATGCGGGCGGCATTATGGTTTTGGTGATCTTTGTGATCATGCTTTTGAATATGCACCCGGATGATTTGGAACCCATGAAGGCCCGGCCCTTCTGGGTGGTTGTCGCGCTGTTGGCGGTTTCCACCACTATCCTGGCGCCGATTCTTTGTTGTGTTCTACCGAATAAAGATTTCACCTGGGCGGCGCTGATGCCGGGGTTCGGGACTTTAACCGCAGTGGGCGAAAAGATTTTCTCTGATTTTATTTTTCCTTTCGAGGTTCTGTCGCTCATTCTTTTAACCGCGGTGATTGGGGCCTTAATCATGGCCAAGAGGAAACTGTAATGGACTTTTTAACTCCCATCACTCCTAACCACTATTTGGCGCTCTCGGCCATTCTCTTTGCCATCGGCATCGCCGGTGTGGTGACCCGGAAGAACGTGTTTTTAACTTTAATGTCGCTGGAACTCATGCTCAACGCGGTGAACTTGTCTTTCGTGACTTTCGCTAAAGTGCGGGGCGACATGACGGGGCATGTGTTTGTTTTGTTTGTGGTGTCGATCGCCGCCGCGGAAGCTTGCGTGGGATTGGCGATTGTGATCGCTTTGTTCCGTTTAAAAGAAACGGTGAATCTGGATATGTTTAAGAGTCTCAAAGATTAAATTGAGGGCGGAATGTTAAAACTAGAGCATTTTCAAAATTTTACGGATGTTCACTCGGATTGGCTTTGGCTGATCGTGGCCTTGCCGCTTTTAGGCGCGGTGTTGAACGGTCTTTTAACCCTTTTGTCGTCCCGCAAAGTGTTGTCGGTGAAGCCCTGGGTTTACGCGGCCATCGGCTGCGGCGCGGCCATCAGTTCTTTTGTGGTGTCCTGGGAAATGTTCTCGCAGTTTAAACAAAACCCCAACAATCCCTGGGTGCAGGAACTGTTTAACTGGATTGAGTCCGGCACTTTTCACGTGGCTTTCAATTTGGAGCTCAACTCGCTTTCAGGCGTCATGATCGTTTTCGTCACCTTCCTGGCCAGCCTGATTCATCTTTATTCCGCGGGCTACATGAAGGGCGATGAGGGTTTTGGCCGCTACTTTTCTTATCTCAACCTATTTCTTTTCTCGATGTTGATGCTGGTTCTGGCCCAGGATCTTTTGGTGTTGTTCTTGGGTTGGGAAGGCGTGGGCTTTTGTTCTTACCTGCTCATTGGTTTCTGGTTTGAGGATGTGGCCAACGCGGAAGCGGGCAAGAAGGCGATTATTTTGAATCGCATCGGCGATGCGGGTTTTATCGCAGGGCTTTTGATGGTCTTCGCTTTGGCGGGAACTTTTAATTTTAATGATCTGCTGGGTCACAAGCAGGTCTTTACCGAAGTCACCGCGACCATCATTTGCTTTTGCTTCTTCTTTGGGGCGGCGGGTAAGTCCGCGCAGATTCCTCTATATGTATGGCTGCCGGACGCGATGGCGGGTCCGACGCCGGTTTCGGCTTTAATCCATGCCGCGACCATGGTGACGGCTGGGGTTTATTTAGTTGCCCGTCTGCATTTCCTTTATGTTCTGGCGCCCTGGGCTTCGACCATCATCGCCATCATCGGGGTTTTAACCGCGCTTTTTGCCGCTTCGATCGCCTTGGTTCAAAATGACATTAAGAAGATTTTGGCTTACTCCACGATTTCTCAGCTGGGTTATATGTTTTTGGGCGTGGGGGTTACCAGCTACGAATCAGGTATTTTTCATCTGATCACTCACGGTTTCTTCAAGGCTTGTTTGTTTCTGGCGGCGGGTTCGGTGATTCACGCTTTGAGCGGGGAACAGGACATCCGCAAGATGGGTGGACTACTCAAGCACATTCCCTTGACCAGCGTGGGCTTTTTGTTCGGTTGGATCGCTATTACGGGTATTGTCCCGACCTTGGGAGGGTTCTTTAGCAAGGATGAAATTCTTTGGAAGGCTTTAGCCACGCCGAATTCTATTTTTCCCTTTCTTCCCCAAATTCTTTATTTCGGCGGATTGGTCGCGGCTTTCCTCACCGCTTTCTATATGACTCGTTTGGTCATTCTGGTTTTCTTCGGCAAATATCGGGGCGAACATGATGTGTTTGAGCATATTCATGAATCTCCCGCCATCATGACATGGCCGGTTTTTCTTTTAGGTTTGCTCTCGCTTTTTATCGGCTGGATTGGTGTGCCGGCAGCCATTGGCGGCGCGGATGAATTGGGTAAGTTCCTCGACCCTCTGTTTCATTTGTCCACTTTGGAATCAAACGCCCTTTCCCGCAGCCTGGAACCGACGCTGATGGCGGTTTCGTGGCTGGTAGCTTGCTTGGGAGTGGGATTAGCCTGGTACGCTTACGGTATTAAATCCGCGGTCAGCAAAAATTTGGCCCAATGGCTGGGGGGCTTGAAGAAAGTACTGGATGGAAAATATTTCGTCGATGAGTTTTATCAGGCCACCGTGGTTCGTTTTGCCAAGACGATCGCCCGCTGGGTTTCGGGCTGGCTGATCGAGGGCTTGTTGGTGAACCGGTTGGTGGAGTTATCCATTCAGGGGATCACTCGGTTAAGCGGCGCGGCGAAGCAAGTTCAGCTGGGTTTTGTGCGGGTTTATCTGGTTTATATTGCCGCGGGCGCGGCGCTTTTAATTTATCTCCTAGTGCATTGAGAGGTTGGCTTTGACTTTATCTTTACTCATTGGATTGCCGTTGGTGGGCGCGCTGTTGGTAGGTCTTTTTCCCTGGGAAAAAGCCACGAAGGCGCTGACGTTTTTTATTTCGCTGACGGTCTTTATTCTTTCGTTACAGCTCTATACCAAGTTTGATCTACAAGACGCTGGGTTTCAGTTTAAAGAGCTCTTCGATCTGGTGCCGAGCCTGGGCATTCATTACGCCGTGGGTATCGATGGTATTTCGCTATGGCTGATTCTGCTGACGGCTTTTGTGGTGCCGCTGGTGGTTCTGGCGGGTTTTGGTTCTTTTTCGCAGCGCGGCTATTACGCCTGCATTCTTTTGCTAGAAGCCGCAGTGATCGGCACTTTGGCCTCGACCGACATCTTCCTCTTTTATCTTTTCTGGGAACTCATGCTGATTCCGGCTTTCTTCCTCATCGGCCTCTGGGGCGGGGAAAATCGCATGAAGGCCACCATCAAGTTTGTGCTCTATACCATGCTGGGTTCGCTGCTGATGCTGGTGGCGCTCTTATATGTGACCCATGAAGTGCACAGCTTTGATTACACGAAGATCGCAGATCATATTTTTGCGGATGACGCTCAGCTTTGGTGTTTTCTGGCTTTTGGTTTGGCTTTTCTCATTAAGGTTCCCTTGTTCCCCTTGCACGGCTGGCTGCCCGAAGCTTATGTGGAAGCGCCCGCGGGTGGTACGGTCCTTTTATCCGCAGTGATGGTGAAACTGGGAGTTTATGGTTTGCTTCGCTTTTGTATCCCGCTCTTTCCGACGGCCGCGAAAGCTTTGGCACCCTGGATTATGGTTTTGGCTCTTGTGGGCGTATTGCATGGCGCCTTGATGGCGACCCTTCAAACCAACTTTAAAAAAATTCTGGCTTATTCATCCCTCTCGCATATGGGCATGATTCTTTTGGGTGTGTTTACCTTTTCGCTGACTGGTCTTCAGGGCGGAGTACTTCAAATGGTCAGCCACGGTGTTTATATGACGGGGCTTTTTCTGTTGACGGGCATGCTTTACGAACGCCGCCAGTCTTACGAGATGGCGGATTTTGGCGGCTGGGCGAAGACAACCCCGGTGTTAGCGACCTTGTTCTTGATCCTCATGGCGACAGCCTTGGGCATTCCCGGGTTAGCCGGGTTTGCCGGAGAAATTTTGATTCTTGTTTCGGTTTATAAAGCGAATCCCGTTTTGGCCATGATTTCTATCGCGGGTTTTGTGTTATCCGCCTGGTATTTCTTTTATCTCTACGGAAAAATTTTCCTGGGCTCGGCGAATAAAAAACAAAAAGCCATTTTCGATTTATCCGCCCGTGAAATTTTCTTGTTACTGCCTTTGGCCGCGGCGGTTTTGTGGATTGGTTTATCGCCCAACTTCTTCTTGAGACCGATGGAAAAATCCCTTCAAGCCAATGTGATTGAAAAGCTCAAGCCTGCTCCAGCCATGACCGACTTCGCGGCCAATGAACGCCGTTTACAAGAAGAGATCGAAAAAGATAAGAGGGGGAGCCGGTAATGACTTTGCCCCTGGAATTAACCGCTTTATTGCCCCTGTGGATCGTGACGGCTGGCGCAGTTGTATTATTGCTTTTGGAAATGTTCACTCAGGAAAATGGCCGTAAAATTCTGCCGATCGCGGCGGTTTCTTTTGTGCTTTTGGCCTTAGGTTCTGACTTTAGTTTATTGGCCAAACCAGGGATGCCGGGCGCTTTGTTTAATCGCGCGGTCGTAATCGATCTTTACTCCGTAACCTTGCAGGCCATTTGTCTTTTATCCGCTTTGTTGGCCGTTGTATTTTCCGCGGGCTACTTGAAGCGGGAAAAAGCGGTGACGGGCGAGTATTACGCGCTGATTCTTTTAGCGACCGCGGGCATGATTGTGTTGGTTTCCTCCGCTGAGTTTTTGACCCTGTTTGTGGGGTTAGAGCTGATGTCGATCGCGGGCTATATTTTGGCTGGCTATTTGCGGGTCAAAGAACGTTCGACTGAAGCGGCGCTGAAATATTTTCTCAACGGTGTTTTCTCTTCGGCTTTTCTTCTTTACGGCATTGCGATTCTTTACGGTATTTCAGGCACCACGCATTTTTCAGATTTACGAATTTTTATCGAAAAGGGAATGGTTTCGCCTTTAGCCGGCTTTAATCCCACCATGTTCATTCAATTGGGCGCCGCACTGTTGCTAGTGGGTTTGGGTTTCAAAGTGGCTCTCGTGCCTTTCCATGGCTGGGCGCCGGATGTGTATGACGGATCACCCGCGCCTGTTTCTGCTTTTCTCTCGACCGGTGTGAAAGCCGCGGCCTTCGGTATTTTCGCCCGCCTCTTCACAGAAGTGTTTGGTCTGCCGGGCTCTTGGACGGTTGGTCTCTGTGTGTTAGCGGTGATCACCATGACCCTGGGTAATTTCAGCGCTCTGGCACAAACGAGTCTCAAGCGTTTACTGGCTTATTCCAGCGTGGCGCATGCCGGTTATGTGGCGGTGGGGTTGGCGGCGGCAGTGGGTAATCCGGCTGACTCCGTCGAACGCGCGGTGGCTTTTTATCTTTTGGCTTACACCTTCATGACGGCTGGTGTGTTTGGCTGGATTGCCTGGGCTTCAGGCGAGGGCGAAACCAATATTAACGAATACAGGGGATTAGGTTATAGCCGCCCCTGGATGTCGATCGCGTTAGTGATTTTCTTATTTTCGCTGGCGGGTATGACCCCGACGGCTGGCTTCTTCGGAAAGTATTTTCTTTTCAAATTGGCGGTGGATAACGGATTGGTTTGGCTGGCTGTGATCGCGGTACTCAATAGCTTTGTTTCCGCTTACTACTATTTAAGAGTAGTGACGGTGCTTTATACCAAGCCCGAAGGAAGCCCGAAAACGGCCCTGGCGCCGGTTTCCGTGGGACTTTTCTTCGCGTTTTTCCTCTGCGCTTTAGGGGCGGTGGTTGCGGGCTTCTTGAAATTTCCTTTCTAAGCGCTCACACTGTTAATAGAGTTTCCTGAGGAGGTTAGATATGAAAGTCATCGCCGATCTTTGCGTGGTACCGCTGGGTGTGGGTGTTTCGGTTTCCGAATACGTAGCCGCTTGCGAGAAAGTCTTAAAAGAAGCGGGACTCAATACTAAACTGCATGCTTATGGAACCAACATTGAAGGCGAGTGGGACGCCGTTTTCGCCGCCATCAAGAAATGCCACGAAGTTGTCCATCAAATGGGCGCTCCGCGCATTACGACTACCCTCAAATTTGGAACTCGCACTGACCGTTCTCAAACCATGGATGACAAAGTGAAAAGCGTTGAAAAGAAACTTCACTCATAGTTATTGGCGTCAATTCTTTCCTTGAAATCCAAAAGTCCGCACTGAAAGCGCTGTTTTGGCCCTTAGAGGTGCGGCTTGGTTTCGAACACCAGCCCTAGTGTTTTTTGTCCTGAAAAAAACCAATTCGCTCACCTGAAAAGGGCCTAAAAGCCCCTAAAAGGGTTGCGATTCAAAGCGTTCAACAGGTATCATGCTCTTCTTTAGATTTAGGCAAATCCTGATTTTCTTCGACAAATTTTAGATGGAGGCGTTTTTTCAATGGCTAACGAAATCATTGTAGGGATCGGCGGCGCGGCCGGTGACGGTGGAGCTTCTACCGGAGACAACCTGGCGCAATCTTGTGCCCGCTTAGGCTTGAACGTTTATGTTTATACCAGCTATCAGTCTCTCATCCGCGGCGGTCATTCTTGGATCCGCCTTCGCATCTCGGACACTAAAGTCACCAACATCGGCGATCAAGTTAGCGCGATGATCGCGTTGAACCAAGATTCCATGGACAAGCATTTGCAAGAAATGAAGCCGGGCGCTATTTGCGTTTATAACGGCGATAAGGTGAAGCCGGGTAAGGCTCCTGAAGGCGTTCAACTTTGCCCCTTGCCGGTTTTTGAATTGGCCGGTAAAGACGCTCTTCCGATTATGCAAAACACCGTGGCGCTCGGCGCCCTGGTTCGTTTGCTTGGTTTAGATTTTGAAGCCCTCTCCTCAGTTTTCCAGCATACCTTTAAGAAGAAACCTCAAGTCGTTGAAGCGAACATCACCGCGGCGAAAGCCGGGTTTGATTTCGCTGACAAGCAGTACAAGCCCCATGCCACTGTCTTGAAAAAAGGCGGACCGAAGTTGGCGATGGTGCACGGAAATAACATTTTGGCCATGGGCGCGGCCAACGCGGGTTGCACCGTGTATTGCGCTTATCCGATGAGCCCGGCGACGGGTATTCTTCACTGGATGGCTTCCCACGGCAGAGACTTAGGCATTTGCGTCCGTCAGGTTGAGGACGAAATTGGTGTGGCTAACATGACCATTGGCGCTGGCCAGATGGGTGTCCGCGCGATGTGCGCGACTTCTGGCGGCGGATTCGCTTTGATGACTGAAGCGATCGGCATGGCGGGCATTATGGAAATTCCAGTTGTCATGATTAACGTCATGCGCGGCGGACCTTCCACGGGTCTTCCGACCAAGCAAGAACAAGGCGACTTGAACCAGGCCATCGGTGCCTCGCAAGGCGACTTCCCCCGCATTATTATCGCGCCTCTTTCGATCGAAGATTGTTACACGACGATGGAAGAAGCTTTCAACTTAGCGGACAAGTATCAATGTCCTGTTCTCGTTCTGTCGGACCTTTTGATGAGCGAAGGCCATGGAACGATGGAACCGGCGTTCCTCGACCGCGCGTTTAAAATTAACCGCGGCGAAATGATTTTCGAAGACGACGGTAAAGGCCAAAGCTATTACCGTTATAAGAATACCCCGTCGGGTATCTCGCCCCGCGCTATTCCGGGCGTGCCGAATCACTTGTATGTTTCGGCCACCGACGAGCATGACGAAGACGGCGTGACCATTTCGGACGTTTATACCGATCCAGTTACCCGTAAAATGATGGTCGACAAACGTTCCCGCAAAATGGAAACGGTCACCCAAGATTACGCTCCTCTCAAACTTGAAGGCGACGCTAATGCGGATACCGTGGTGGTGACTTATGGTTCCACCTGGGGCGCTGCCAGCGAAGCGATTGAGCGTTTAAACAAAGAAGGAGTCAAGGTGGGACATCTTTCCATCAAGTATTTGATTCCCTTCCAAGAAAAAGAAGTGACCGCGCTCTTGAAGAACAAAAAGAAAATCATCGTGGTCGAAATGAACAAGGCTGGCCAGTTTGCCCGCCACTTGCGCGCTGAAACGGGTATCACCGCTCACGCCAATGTTCGTAAATACGACGGCGAACCGTTTGAACCGAAACACATTGTTGCCGGCGTGAAGGAAGTTTTGGCCGGTAAAGAGCTGGTTGAAGTCCTGTCCATCGAGCCGGGCTGGCGCACACCTCATCCTCCGGGACCTGGCGTGCTTTCGACGGGATCTGTTCACTAAAAATTATTTACCAATCATTACCAGGAGGAAGTATGGCGACAGCAACATTAACACCGAGAGACGCGAAACAATACAAACCGGAGATTCCGCCGGATTGGTGTCCGGGATGTGGAGACTACGGCGTTCTGACTGTTTTGCAGCGCGCGGTAGCCGAATTGGGTATTCTCAATGAAAATTTGATGATCGTATCCGGTATCGGATGCTCGTCTAACTTGCCGGGCTTCTTTAAGTCCTACGGTATGCATTCTTTGCATGGCCGTTCTTTGCCGGTCGCGACCGGTACCAAGATGGCGAACCACGAAATGACGGTTATCGCCGTCGGTGGCGACGGAGATGGTTATGGAATCGGCCAAGGCCATTTCATTCATTCCATGCGCCGTAACGTCAACATGACTTACATCGTCATGGACAACGAAATTTATGGTTTGACCACTGGTCAAACTTCTCCGACTTCGGAGCCTGGCATGAAGACCAAATCCACGCCATTCGGAAATCCGGAAGGTCAGCTCAATCCCATGGCTTTGGCCTTGGCGGCGGGCTGCGGTTTTGTGGCGCGTGGTTTCTCGGGCGACATTAACCACTTGAAGAGCCTCTACACTCAAGCGATACAGTATCCTGGTTTCGCTTTGATCGACGTTTTCTCGCCTTGTGTGACTTTCAACAAGCAAAACACCTTCGGCTGGTTTAAAGAACGTGTTTATAAGTTGGAAGAAGCCGGCCACGATGCTTCCGACTGGAACGCGGGCATGGCGCGCGCGAAAGAATGGGGAACCAAGATTCCAATTGGTCTCATCTACAAAAACCCGAATCCGAAGCCGTCGATTGACGCTGAAGACCCGGCCTTGCAAGGCAAGGGATTGGCCAAGAACCAGAAATTGGGTCTGACCAACGAACAACGCAAAAAGTTGATAGAAGAGTACATTTAAGTTAAAAGCAGCGATCAGGGCCCTTCTTAAATACAAGAAGGGCCTTTTCTTTTTTAGGGGCCATTGAGTAAAATAGCGGAGCTACTTAGCCAGCCACCCCGTAGCCGTAAAAGGATTTTCGGTGCCACATACCATTCTTAGCACTTGCATCGGTTGCACACTTTGCGAAGTCAAATGCCCCACGGAAGCCATTGCGGGCGAAAAAAAGTCTATGTTCAATATCGATCCAGCCCTTTGTATCGATTGCGGTGTGTGCGGTATTCATTGCCCGGTTGAAGCCATTGTTAATTCTGAAGGCGAAGTGGTTAAGAAGATTAAACCCTTAGCTATTCCTAAAGCCAAAGTTGATCCCGAAACCTGCACTGCCTGCGAATTCTGCGTCGACATTTGCCCCTTTGACTGTATCTCCATGCAGCCCCGTACTGATTCTCCTGAGTTCTTCAAAATTGCCGTGGTAGACGAGAAAAAATGCGTCAGCTGCAAGCTTTGCGAAACGGTTTGTATTAAGGGCAGTATCACGATTGACCGCCCGGCGGAGCTGATGAGCTTCACCCCGAATCGCAGCCATTAGTCCCAAAGATGTAACACGGGATGGGTTGTTATTAAAAACTCAGCTGTTTTAGATTGTTTAACTGAAGGAAAACGAGCTTAAGTTCGTTTTTCTTTTTTTTGCCCCAATCGACTGTCTTTATATGGATAAGAATTGGCGCGCTTTACTTAAAACGATGTAAAAAACGGGAGGAAGTTATGGCCGAGGAAATTTTTGATGTGACGATCGTTGGGGGCGGACCCGCTGGTATGTTCGCTGGTTTTTACGCTGGTCTTCGCGGCATGAAATTCAAAATCATCGACTCTCTCGAACAATTGGGCGGTCAGGTTTCGGCCATGTACCCTGAAAAAGACATCTTTGACGTTGCCGGCTTTCCCCGCGTTTCGGGCAAAGACTTAGTGAAAGACCTGGAAGAGCAGCTTTTGCGCTTTAAGCCCCTGTTGGTTTTGGGCGAAAAGGTTTCCACCTTGGTCAAACGTCCAGCGGACAACATTTTTGAAATCACCACTGACAAAGGTGGAAAGCATTTCTCTAAAGCCATTGTGCTCACTTTGGGCATGGGTTCTTTCACCCCGAAAAAACATCCGAACGCCGAAATTGTTCCTTACGAGGGTAAAGGCGCGTTTTATGGCGTCCTTTCGATGGAACCTTTCAAGGGCAAACGTGTTCTCGTGGTGGGCGGCGGCGACTCCGCTATCGACTGGGCTTTGATGCTGGAGCCGATTGCGGCCAAAGTTACCCTGATTCACCGCCGGGACGAGTTCCGCGCGCATGAATCCTCGGTTCAAAAATTGAAGGCTTCGAAAGTGGATGTGAAGTTGTGGTATGAATTGAAAACCGTGAAGGGCAACGGCAAGGTCGAAGAAGCGGTGATTTATGAAAACCATACGATGGCGGAAGAAACGCTTCCGATGGACGCGGTGGTTCTGAACTTTGGTTTCCAGGCCAGCCTTTCTTTCTTGAAAGACTGGGGTTTGACGCTGGAAAAGAACAAGATTCCCGTGAACCAAAAAATGGAAACGAACGTGCCGGGCATTTACGCTGCGGGCGATATCGTAACCCATCCGGGCAAGCTGGACTTGATCGCTACGGGTTTTGCGGAGGGCGCCACCGCGGTGAACTTCTCCAAAACCTATATCAATCCCAACGAAAAGGCTGAACCGGGACATAGCTCGAATCTCAAGTGGTAATAGTTCGTTAACTTTTTTTGAGGAGAGAAGCATGGATACAGATGTCAGAACGCAAAAGGGACTGGGTGTCACCTTAAGACAAGACAATTGGTGGGGAGAACCGTTGGCGATCGCCTCGGCGCTTATCACCTTTATTGTCTACATGACATGGGCGGCGTTGACGCCAACTGGGCCTCATGGCGAAATCTGGTACAAGTGGGGTTCGTACATTTCCCCGGCTTTCTCTCCTTATATTAGCCCCTCGTGGTTTAAGTGGTCTCCGGCGATTTTGATTCTCTGGGCGCCGGCTGGCTTTCGCGCGACTTGCTACTATTTCCGCAAAGCTTACTACCGGGCGTTCTTCCAAGATCCTCCCGGTTGCGCGGTAGGCGAGGAAGCGCGTGAGTATAAAGGTGAAACTTCTTTCCCCTTCATTCTTCAAAACTTGCACCGCTATTTTCTTTACCTGGCCATCTTGTTGGTCATCAATCACTGGATCGACTTAGCTTACGCTTTCACTAAAGAAGGACCCAAAACCTACTACGTCGGTGTGGGTACCTTAGTTCTTTTGGTCGACACGATCCTCCTAACTTTCTACGTGGGAAGCTGCCACGCCTGGCGCCATCTGGTGGGCGGCAAGCTGGATTGTTTCTCTTCCTGCCCGAGCAATAACATCCGCTACAAAATTTGGTGCAACGTCACCAAGATTAATGAGACGCATGGCTTCTGGGCCTGGGCCAGCCTTTTTACGGTCGGCTTCGCTGATTTGTATGTGCGCTTGGTGGCGATGGGTGTGTGGACGGACTATAAGATTTTCTAAATCTCCCTCCAGGTTGGAGTGGAATTAAATTCGAGGTGTAACGTGAGCGAAAATTACCAAAGTTTTGAATATGACGTACTAGTGATCGGCGCCGGCGGCGCGGGATTAAGATCGGCTATCGAAGCTTCGGCCGCAGGCTGCAAGACGGCGTTGGTTTGTAAATCTCTTTTGGGCAAAGCCCACACGGTGATGGCGGAGGGTGGTATCGCCGCTTCACTCGCTACAGTCGATTCCCGCGACTCCTGGCAGCAGCATTTTTCCGATACCCTCATCGGCGGCAACTTCGGCAATCATTGGAAAATGGCGGAACTTCACGCCAAGCAGGCTCCTGAACGTGTCCGTGAATTGGAAAAATGGGGAGCGGTGTTTGATCGCACTACTGACGGCAAAGGCAATATCAACGTTCGTCACTTCGGCGGTCACACTTACAAGCGTTTGGCCCACGTGGGCGACCGCACGGGGCTCGAACTGATCCGCACCTTGCAAGATAAGGGTGTTCACTCCGGCATTGATGTTCATATGGAATGCACCATTTACGCGCTGCTTAAAGACGGCGACCGTATCGCGGGCGCTTACGGGTACTTCCGTGAAACAGGCCGTCCGGTTCTCTTTAAAGCCAAGTCGATCATTGTTTCAACTGGTGGTATCGGAAAGCTCTTCTCGGTGAACTCCAACTCCTGGGAATGTACTGGCGACGGATTCGCTTTGGCCTATTTGGCTGGGGCTGAATTGGCTGATATGGAATATGTTCAGTTTCACCCGACGGGCATGGTTTGGCCCCACTCGGTGCGCGGTTTGCTCATTACGGAAGGTGTCCGTGGTGAAGGCGGCGTCTTGAAGAACAACAAGGGCGAGCGCTTCATGTTTAACTATATTCCGCCCAAATATCAGGGTAAATACGCTGAAACTGAAGAAGAAGCCAATGCCTGGTTCCAAAAGGTCGTGGTGGAAGGTCAAAAAGAAGAGGGTGTGAAGGAACGCAAACCACCCGAACTGATGAGCCGTGACGTGGTGGCCCGCGCTTTGTGGAACGAAATTAAAGCCGGCCGCGGCAGCGAGCATGGCGGCGTTTATTTGGATATCGCCTCCCGCCGCAGCGCTGAAGACATTAAAAAGAAGCTTCCTTCCATGTATCACCAGTTTAAACAGCTGGCGGACGTGGATATTACCAAAGTGCCGATGGAAGTCGGACCGACCTGCCATTACATGATGGGCGGCGTGAAGGTGAATCCGGAAACACAGGAATCCACCGTGAGAGGTCTTTTCGCGGCGGGTGAATGCTCCGCGGGGATGCATGGTTCCAACCGTTTGGGCGGCAACTCGTTGTCCGACCTGGTGGTCTTCGGCAAATTAGCCGGTGAAAACGCGGCCGCTTACGCGAAGTTGACTTCGATGCCGAAGATTGACGACAGCGTCTTGGCGGGCCTGAACAAAGAAATGAACCAGCCTTTCGAGAATAAAGGTGAAGTGTCTTACGCGATTCTCGCTGACTTGCAAACAGCCATGGAAAAGGGCGCCGGCATGTACCGTGAAGAATCATTGCTCGACGGCTGCTTGAAAGATTTAGAAGCGCTCAAAGAACGGTTGAAGAAGGTTGCAGCTGAAGGCAACCGCTTATTCAATCCGGGCTGGCATGTGGCTTTAGATCTTCGCAATATGTTGATCGTGGGCGAAGCTTTGGCCCGCGCCGCGAAAGAACGTAAAGAGTCCCGCGGCGGTCACACCCGCACGGATTACACGACTTACTCTAAAGATTTCGCCAAGAAGCGCATTGTGGTCCGCAAAAAAGGCGAAGCAATGGAAATTGTTCAAGAAGATTTGCCGCAAGTCCCCGCTGAACTTGAAGCGGAACTTATTAAGGGCGGGTTCTTGAAGGCTGAAATTTTGAAACAATTACGCGGAGAAGCGCCCGCTCACTAAGCGGAAAGAACCGAGTTCATCAAAGGAGCCGTGAAAATGTCAAAAATTCACATGAGAGTCTATCGGGGAAATTCCGAAGGCGGACAGCTGAAAGATTATGACGTGGAAGTCGCTGAAGGCATGGTGGTGCTGGACGCCATCCACAATTTGCAAGCCACACAGGCGTCTGATTTGGCCTGCCGCTGGAATTGCAAAGCGGGCAAATGTGGTTCTTGCTCGGCCGAGGTAAACGGCAAACCCCGCTTGATGTGCATGACCCGTTTAAACGAGTTTGCCGAAGGCGAAACCATCACGGTCACCCCCATGAAAACGTTCCCAATCATGAAAGACTTGGCGACTGACGTTTCCTGGAACTATGAAGTGAACAAGCGTATTCCACCCTTTACGCCCCGAGAAGGCGCTGATTGGCATTGGCAGCAAAAGGACGCTGACCGCGCTCAAGAGTTCCGCAAATGCATCGAGTGTTTCCTGTGTCAGGACACCTGTCACGTTTTGCGTGAGCATGATAAAAAAACCAGTTTCGCGGGCCCTCGTTTCTTTGCCCGTATTGCCAGTTTAGAAATGCATCCGATTGACGGGTTAGACCGTACCGAATTGTTGAAAGATCAGCATGGCATCGGTCTTTGCAATATCACCCGGTGCTGCACGGAAGTTTGTCCGGAAAGTATCCGCATCACCGATAATGCCATCATTCCTTTGAAGGAACGGGTGGTAGATAAATATTATGATCCGCTGAGGATGTTGTGGAGCGCCGTGACGGGAAAGTAAGTTTTAATTAATTAGGTTGGTAGTTGTCTCAAAGGCTCTCGGGGTTACCCGGGGGCCTTTTTTTGTTTAAGGGAAAGACGGGAGATGAGTCTAAAAGTCCTGTGAAAATAGAAAAGCCCGGACGATTGCTCATCCAGGCTTGAAAGCAGCAGCATTTAAGCGACTACTTATTTCTTTTTCTTGGTAGCCTTCTTCTTTTTCTTCGCAACTTTTTTCTTCGTAGCCAAGGTTAACCTCCTTCAAAGTAAGAGAAACCTAACTGAATTTATTTTACCACGCGTTAACGAAGATGTAAGTATTTTTTTAGTTTCGAGTGACTTTTTTATCGGGGGGTACTCGGATGAGTTTGACATTTCAAAATTATTCAGACTCATTTTTGTCTGATCAAATTTTGCCGCCGCGAAGAAAAATCCAGGAGTTAGGCTTCCGTTCCATCTTCATCAGCGTTCATCGGCGCTTCTTGCAACACGAATAATGTTCCCCAAACAGAGCCGCCCGGACCCATACCGGGGCAGCTATCGAGGCGAATCCGCTTCTTTTGTCCATTCCAGTCCATGACCAGGTACTCTTTCTTCAATTCGAAGCGGTTTTTAATAGCATTTCCCATGGTGAGGGCTAAGTCGCCCAGGGGGGAGTCGTTCGCCAGAAGGTACAGGTTGGTCACGCTTTTGGGGTGGATATCGAGAATCTTTCCGACCTTCGCGTTGACGAAGATGATGTTGCTGGAGACGGACACCGCGATGGCGCCGATCGGCAGGCTGTCGAGGACGTTCTTGAGGGTGGCGGCATAGTTAAGGGCCAGTTGGTCTCCCTCGCGGACTTTTTCAGTCAACAGGGTGGCTTTTTTGGCCAGGTCAATAATTTCTTTTTCTTCCTGAACGGTGCGGTAAGCCAGGTAGCCGGCATGGATCGCCACCACCATTAACAAAGCGCATGACAAAAACAAGAAGGGATCATAGTAGTTAAAGTTCTCGTTTTGGTAATAGAGCATGTAAACATAAATGCTGATCACAAAAACAGACACCAATATGCTTCGTCCGATGGATTGGCTGAGAGCTGAGATGAAAATGGTTAAGAAAATAGTAATCAGGAAATTAGTATCCGCGTGGCCAAAAAGAATTAGTCCTCCGACCAGAAAGCCCAAATCCACCATGAAAACGATATTTTGAAAACGAACCGTTTCGCACTTTTCTTCGCTTAAGAAAATAAAGGGAATAAAGCTGCCTAAAAGCACCCCGCAATAGACCAGAATTTTGACTAAGTCGTCGACTTTGCTTTGATAGTGAAAATAGGAGAAGCACAAGAGAAGAAGGGCTAAAAGGCCGCGGATAAAAAGGATGTTTTTCTTAACTGCCGGGTCAACTGCTTGCATTTCGTTCATGTAGGGCCTTTGAATTTTAGTGGGCTTATCATAAAACAGGAAAGAGCGTTCTGTAAAATTAAAAGCCTCTCTTTAGCCGTTTGACAGGTAGATAAAATTCTTCCAAGCGCGTTAAAGGTTTAAAAAAACAGGGCGTAAAAGCTTGAATAGGCGCTCTGTTTATTTTTTATGGATGGTTTATGTCGAAGCTCATGCATGAGCGACATGGGCGATGTTATAAGTGAGAATGGTGCTCTCAAGAAGGTGGAATTTCACCATTTTTTAAATCATGTAATTGTGGATAACTATTTAATCGAGAAAACCCAGCAATTCAGGTATATCACCGGCCTTCCATTGGGGTTATAATAACCCTAAGTTAAAAGCGGGTTAGCTCACAAGGTTTAACCCTAAATTTTATAGATGAGGTGTTGATAAGAGATGTCTACAGTTGAAGCTACTTTAAAGAGCGAACCAATCGAGCAAGTCATACATCAATCCGAAACTAAACACTCAAAACCAAAATTGGCTGTCGATGAAAGATTAGACTGGGGAGGCAGCATTCCCTTTTTCATGGTCCATGTTATCGGGATACTAGCCATTTTTACCGGTATCAGCTGGGCCGCGGTAGGCATGTGCGTTTTTATGTACTACTCCCGCATGTTCGCGATTACGGGCGCTTATCACCGTTACTTCTCGCACCGCACTTATAAAACCAGCCGGTTCTTCCAATTCATTCTGGCCTTCTGGGGAGCTTCTTGCGCTCAGCAGGGGCCGCTTTGGTGGGCCGCTCATCACCGTCATCACCACAAGTTTTCCGATACGGAACAAGATATTCACTCCGCTAAGTTAAGAGGCCTCTGGTGGTCTCATGTGGGTTGGATTCTTTGCAAGCGCTACGCGCCCACTAATGAAGAAGCTGTGAAGGATTTAACTAAATATCCGGAACTCCGCTGGATCAATAAAAATCATGGGGTCGCGCCGCTCATTTTGGCGTCCTCTATCTTCTTTTTTGGTGTTTTCCTCGGCCATGCTTTTCCAGGCCTTCATACCAATGGCTTGCAGATGCTTTGCTGGGGTTTCTTCACCAGCACGACCATTCTTTATCACGGCACCTTCTGTATTAACTCTTTGGCTCATTTGCTCGGTTCAGTCCGCTTTAAGACGGGAGAAGAAAGCAAAAACAGCCTCATTCTTTCCATCATTACCATGGGCGAAGGCTGGCATAACAATCACCACCGTTATCCCTACTCTGAACGCCAGGGCATTTACTGGTGGGAAATTGATATGTCTCACTATGTATTAAAAGTGTTTTCTTTGTTCGGTTTGGTTTGGGACATTAAGCTGCATCCCCAGGAGATCTACGCTGAAGCCCGCACGGGTGAAAAAGAGATCGCGGTTTAATTTTTTTGAATTAAATTTTTGTTAAAAGGAGAGCCGAAAGGCTCTCCTTTTTTATTTCCCTATTGCCAGCTGTCCTCGTTACTGATAAAAAATGACCGCTTAACTTTTTGAACCAGGAGATAAATATGGAAGAACTCGAAGTGCCCACCGAACATTTGCACGAACACATGGAACATCATGCGGAAGAAAGCAAAGAAAAGTGGGTCATGGGCGTGGCCCTTACCTCCGCTTTTCTGGCAGCCTTAGCGGCGGTCTCGTCTCTCATGGCGGGCTTTCACGCCAACGAGGCGATGATTCAGCGCATCAAGTCCTCGGATCAGTGGGCCTACTACCAGGCCAAGGGTATCAAGTCCGCGGTGCTCGGCACGAAAGTGGAACTACTCAAGAGCTTTAAAAAATCCGTGAGCGAGCAAGACGTGAAGAAAATGGAACAGTACAAAGAAGATCAGGACAAGATCAGTGAAGAAGCGAAAAAGTTCGAGGAAGAGTCCGAAGACCATTTGAAGCATCACGAAACACTGGCGCACAGCGTGACTCTGTTTCAGGTGGCCATCGCGGTAGGCGCGATCGCGGCTTTGACCCGTAAGAAAATGTTTTGGTTTGTCAGTATGGGTTTCGGCGCGATCGGGTTGGTTTTCTTTGTGATGGGATTTTTAGGCTAAACAAGGCGGGTTTATGGGTAAGGGCCGGTTAGAAGCGTTCAGCGATGGAGTTTTGGCTATTATCATCACCATCATGGTGTTGGATCTCAAATTGCCAACCGGAACGGATCTGACCGCCCTCAAGTCCCTGATTCCTACTTTTGTTTGTTATGTGATTAGCTTTGTTTTTATCGGCATCTATTGGAACAACCACCATCATTTGATCCACACAGTTAAAACCGTGAGCGGCGGCATTCTCTGGGCGAATTTGCATCTGCTATTTTGGCTTTCTTTAGTGCCGTTCTTTACCCGTTGGATGGGGGAAAATAACTTTACGGCGATGACAGTGGCCTGTTATGGGGTAATTCTGCTATGCGCGGCGGTTTCCTTTACCATTTTGGTGAGGGCGATTATCGCCCATCATGGGCAGGATTCCACGTTGGCCCACGCGGTGGGTAAAGATCAAAAGGGGAATCTCTCTATAGTGCTTTATGCCGCTGGTGTACCTTTATCCTTTGTTCATCCGGCTATCGGCTACGCGCTTTATGTGATTGTGGCGCTGATTTGGCTGGTGCCTGATCCGCGTATTGAAAAAGTCATCAATCAATAATTAGCAGCAGCCATATTCGGGCATTTCGTGGTCTTTATGGTTCTTGTCGTGGATTTTCTTCGGGTGCTTCTTCAATACCAAAATCAAATACCAGCGTTTAAATGACTCAAACAAAATTAAACCCGCGCAAATCATAATGACCACTGTTACCGCCACATTCAAATAGGCCTGAAAGGCTTTCTCCGGGTGGGCATCCGCTAAGGGCAAAAAGTTGTTCCAGATGTTCAGCCAGCAGGCGGTCAGGGTCGTAGTGGACACAAAGAGCATGGGGATAAAAGTTACCCAGGCATATTTGGCCTTTCCGGTATTAATAATCGCGCTGGTGGCTACCGCCAGGGCGACCGCGGCCAACAGCTGGTTAGCCGTTCCAAACATGGGCCAAATGGTGCTCACGCTACCTGTCCAAATAAAGTAAGACCAAAGACAAACGACCAGCGCGGTGGAAATAATCGTGCCTGGCACCCAGTTCGGGTTTTCGAAAGGCTTCCAAAAGCGTCCGCCAAATTCCTGAGCTAAAAAGCGGCCTACCCGGGTACCGGCGTCGATGGTAGTCAAGATGAATAAGGCCTCAAAAAGAATCATGAAGTGATAGAAGTAAGACATCAGGTTTTGCAGACCCGGCATACCTGAGAATATTTGAGCGAATCCTACCGCTAACGAAACCGCTCCACCGGGGCGTCCCGCCACATTTTCGCCGACGGCTTGAGATAGGGCCTGCAAGTTGACTGGAGTTAAACCCAAAGTGGCAAACTTTTCAGCAGGAACGTTAATGGCGAAATAGTCAGCTGGAAAAAGAGAGCAAGAAGCCAGAAGCGCCACAATTCCCACTAGTCCTTCCATCAGCATGGCGCCGTAGCCAATCACCCGAGCATCGGTTTCTTTATCCAATAGTTTGGGGGTGGTACCCGAAGCGACCAGCGCGTGAAAGCCTGAAATAGCACCGCAAGCAATAGTGATAAAGACAAATGGAAATAACTTGCCCGGCACAATAGGGCCTCCGCCATTCACATATTCGGTGAAGGCCGGCATTTTTAAATCAGGGTGAACCCAGATGATCCCGATGACTAAGGCGGCGATCGTTCCAATCTTCATATAAGAGCTCAGATAGTCACGGGGAGCTAAGAGCATCCAGATGGGCAAAACCGAGGCAAAGAAGCCGTATATGGCCATGGAAAGGGTGACTTGATTAGCGGATAGGGTAAACCAGCCCGCCAGTGGTGAGGCCGGTATCCAGGCGCCGCCAATGACCGCGGCTAAAACTAAAGTGACTCCGATGATGCTGGCTTCCACCACCCGGCCCGTTCTCCAGCGGTACATCCAAAAGCCCACCAGAAAGGCGATGGGAATCGTCATAGCGATCGAAAAAGTTCCCCAGGGACTATTTTTCAAAGCGTTCACTACGGCCAAACCTAATCCGGCTAAAGCGATAACCACAATAAAGAAAATCGCGACCGAACCGACCGCGCCCGCTAAAGGACTAATTTCATGCCGGGCAATTTCTGCCAACGATCGTCCTTTGCGGCGAATAGAAGCGACCAAAATCATAAAGTCCTGCACGGCTCCGGCTAAACAAACGCCCGCGATGAGCCAGAGAAATCCGGGAGCATAACCAAACTGAGCGGCCAAGACGGGGCCAATGAGCGGACCCGAACCCGCGATGGCGGCAAAGTGATGACCAAAAACCACCCACTTATTTGTCGGGTGATAGTTATTTCCATCCTTGTGGGTATGCGCGGGGGTTTTGCGTTTGTCATCCAGCACCACCACTTTGGAAGCCAGAAAGGCGCTGTAGTAACGATAGGCGATCACCATGACGCCTATGGCGCCGAGAATGAGGGGCAGAACGTTCATGAAGATATCCTTTGAAGGGAATGAGCTGGCCTCAAGATAGCCCAATGGTTCTCATATTTCAAACGGACTTCAGGGTGATTTTGAGGTGTTTTATTTATGTTTCGAGCGAGACGCAGGCGGCATAAAGCGGATACGAGCCCATTCGTAAAAGGATTCTTCGTCTAAAAGTTTGGCGGATATTTCGGCTGTAACCGCGCAAAGCATGATCGGGAAAATGGCGTTGTGATGATCAGTCATTTCCAAAATTAAAACGAAAGCCGTAAAGGGGGTCCGGGTCACGCCGGTGAGAAAACCAGCCATACCCAGCAATACTAAGAGTTCGGGCGAGCTGAGTGACAAAGAGGTCGCGATAAAAGAACTTAAACAAGCGCCCGCGGCCAAAGCCGGGGCAAAAATGCCGCCTGCCGCTCCTGAAACATAAAAAACCAGAGAACCGATGATACGAAGCAGGGGTAAATCCCAGGTCGCTTTTTGTCCTTTAAAGAGCAAGGCATTCATCACCGTCGAGCCTGAACCCGAAGCGTCGGGATTGAGAAAGGCCATGAAGGCCAAAGCCAGACCGCAAGCCAGGGCCAGCAAAGCTAGCTGCGTTTTAGTTTTTAACCGGCCGCGCCAATCGAGCATTTTTTTAATACAGATGCCGTAAAAGGAACCGGTTAACCCGGTGATGAGGCCGATTAAAAGTGCCCAGGGTAAAATCGAAAAAGAGATGTCGCCGACCGAGGGATAGCCCAAATAGAGGTAACTGCCCATAATCCATTGGGAAACCAACCCGGCGATAATGATTGAAATAATGAGGGCGGTTCGGAAGCGTTTGAAGGTGATGGACATTTCCTCAATGGCAAAAACAATACCGCCCAGAGGTGTGTTAAAGGCTGCGGCCAATCCGGCGGCGGCTCCCGCCACGATCCAGGTTTGGGGGTCTACCTGGGGAATAAATTTGCGGGTGACTTTGCCTACAAAGTGAAAAAGACCGGCGCTGACTTGAATCGTTGGTCCTTCCCGCCCGGTGACTGCTCCGCCCAGACATACCATAAGAGAACTGATAATTTTGACAACGACTCCTCTAAGAGACAACAGGCGGTCAATCCAGGCCGAGTTTTTAGCGTAATTTAAATCATTGGCGGCCAAAACCTGGGGGATGCCGCTTCCGGCGGCTTCCGGCGCGAAAAAATAAACAGCGGCCCATCCAGCCAAAAGGCAAAGAGGCGTCCAGAACCAAAGCCAATAGGGATGGTCGGCCATGACCTGCTGGTAAAAACCTTCGGTTGTTTTGAAAAGAATGGCGTAAAGAACGGCTACTAAACCGGCAAAAAAAGCTGAAACCACAAAGGCAAGGGTTTGAAGATGATCCGGATTTTTTAGATGAACGATCAAATTTTTATTGGGTTTGGGAGGCATGCCGCAGTCTAGCGGATTTAAAAACGAAATCTCAAGCCACGCTCGGGAATTGTTATGAAGGTTTAAGCTATTTTTTGAAAAGCCAGTAAACCACCGCGGCGCCCGCGGCGCAGAAAAGACCGCCCATTTGCAGTGAAAACCCAGCGGAGGTGTGGGAGGCCAAAAGCCCCATCCAGAAACTGCCTACGGGCATCCCGCCGCCAAACATGAGCGCCCAAATGCCCATCAGGCGTCCCCGTAAATGATCGGGCGACTGGGTTTGAACAATGCTGTTGCCGATAGAGAAAAATAAAATAATTCCGAAACCCGAGAAGAACAAAAGAAAAGCGGCGCCAATGGGATGGTGCATGAAGCCGAAGAGAATAATAAAGACCGAGTAAATTCCAGCGCCGAAAAAAAGCGTAGGGACTTTGACGATATTGGCGCCCTGAGAGGCCACAAATAAAGCGGCGGTGCAGGCGCCCAACCCATTCAAGGCCAAAAGCCATCCATAGCCTTGCGCATCCATTCCTAATTGAGTTACCACAAAAGCGGATAGCTGAGATTGATAAGCCCAGCCTCCCGTACCCATGACCGCCAGAAGCGATATGGCGATAGCCATGGTTTTGTTGGTTCTTAAATATTTGAATCCCTCCAAAGTATATTTCCAATCCGCTTTGACCACTCGGGGCTGGTAATGGGATGGCGGCAGGTTGATTTTATAAATCGCGAAAAGCACGCCCAAATAACTTAAGGCGTCGACTAAAAAGCACCAGGCGGAACCGAAAGACGCCAACAGCAAGCCACCGATGGCGGGGCCGATGACCCGGGTAGAATTCACCATGGCGCTGTTAAGCGCGATGGCGTTCACTAAATCCTTTTTCCCCACCAGTTCAACCATGAGAGTTTGGCGGGCAGGCATTTCAAAGGCGGTGGCGGTGCCCCAGAGGACGGAAAAAATCATCAAGTAAGCGATGTGGACAGGGCCTCTAAAAAGCATGACCGCAAGAGCCAGGGAAGAGAGCAGGGAGAACCAACTGGTGAAAGTGAATATTTTAATTTTAGGAACGCGGTCAGCCAACGAGCCCGAATAGGTGACGAAGATTAATATGGGAAGGGCGTTGAGCATAAAAACGATACCGAGTAAAAACTCCGAATGAGTCACCTGAAATGCAACCCAGCCTAAAGCAGCGGTGCGGGTCCATGTACCAATGAGTGAAACCGTTTGTCCTATATAAAAGTAGCGGTAATTGGGGCTGTGCAGGGCCGAGAAAATTTTGTGCCAGCCCTTGGCGGGAACCAAACCTTCACTGACGGCTTCGGATTGATCAAAGGTTTTGTTGGCGTTCATGCATCGAGTTTATTGGAGCGCCAGACTGTTATCTAGGCTCTTTCTATGATTTTCCGGCAGGATTTTGTGATTCTTTCGTGGTAAGTTATGTGGCCGTTGGGGATGTTTTTGGACAAATAGAGAGGGCTTTGAAATGGTTGTTGAAAAAGGATGGATGGAACAGCGCCGCCACGAGCGTGTTGCCGCTACCGTCAATGTGACTTACCGTGTTTTGGGTGATGAGGAAAGAACCAAAGTTCTCCATTATCCCCGTTATAAAGACACCGGCATTATCCACCTGCCCCAATTGGCTCAAAAATTTCACTCTTATCACGCGGTCACCAAAGATATCTCCGAAGGCGGACTTTCGATTACGGGTGAATATGCCTTCAAGGTTGGCGAGTGGGTGGAAGTCTCTATTTTGCCGCCGAAGTACATTACCCCTGTCACCATGCTGGCCGAGGTGAAGTGGATTCGTTCCTTCAATCAAGTGGGCAAATCTTACTATTCAGCTGGTGTTTTGGTTTTGGCTCTAGACAGCGACAGTATGGATCAGTTGAGCAAGTATCTTTTGTCTGAGAAAATCAGGCAGGATAACGAAAGCAAGCGTTAGTCTTAAGCTGGTTCGGTGTAATCCAGATTCTTCCCGTAGGTTTCTTCCAAATTTTGTAATCCCCATAAAGCTAATCCCATTGTTACCAGCCCGACTAATGCCGCGGCCCCGACCGTGCCGCAAGCGGGCATTAACCATTTAAAAGCTGTCGTCAACAAAATGGCTGAACCCCGCACGAAATTAGGAATAGTGGTGGTGGCGGTGGCCCGAAGATTAGTGCCAAATTGTTCAGCGGTGACCACCAGAAAGACCGCCCAAAAACCCATGGAAAAACCGATGGCGGTAAAGAAACCATAAAAAATAGGCAAAGACGCGCCGCCTTTGAAAAAGAAAAGGGTAATGATGGCGGAGGATAAGATCAGCGCGCCGAAGATAACTTTTTTACGGCTTCTCATCCACTGGCTTAAACTGCCGCTCAATACATCGCCGGTCGTTAATCCGGCGTAGGCATAAAGAACCGCCTGGCCGGGGTTGGGGGCCTGGGTGAGTCCCATGGCGGCGCCAATTTCTGGGCAAAAGGTCAGCAATATTCCCACGGCATACCACACCGGCATACCGACCAGAATGGGGTAAAGATATTTTAGAAACTGTTTTTTTGACCGGAAGAAACTGAAAAAATCACCCCGGTGAGCCTGGTTCCCCAAAGACTTGAACATGGCGGATTCTTTGACGCCCAATCGTAAAAAAAGAAGGCCCAATCCCATTCCGCCTCCCACAAAGAAGGCGGTCTGCCAGGGGAAAAGCTGGCCTACCAGCGCCGCGGCGACGACGCCAGTGACGCCGGTAGAAGCCACGATCATCGTCCCCCAACCACGGCCGGTGCGTGACATGATTTCAGAAACCAGAGTAATACCGCCTCCCAATTCACCCGCCAATCCTAATCCGGTGAAGAAGCGCAGAACACGGTAAGTTTCTACCGAATGAACGAAGCCATTGAGAATGTTGGAAATGGAGTAAAGAAAAATAGACCCGAAGAGTACGGACAGACGGCCTTTTTTGTCGCCCAAGATTCCCCAGAAAATGCCACCGAGGAGCAGCCCGGTCAGCTGCCAATTTAACAGGTCCACCCCGGTTGAAAAGATTTGATCATGGGGTACGCCGATGTCCTGCAGACTTTTAGTGCGCAAGATCGTGAAGAGAATGATGTCGTAAGCGTCGACAAAATACCCGAGCGCCGCGACAAAAACGGCCCAAAAGATAGGGGATGTAAGGGGATCTTTTTTCAAAGCGGCTCTTTCCATGATTTAACAAGCGCCCCGAGTATAAAGGCCCAAACCCTGTCAGAAACACCTTTTTTCAAAGGGTTGAAACTGAATCTTTACCTTTGGGTTTGGGGCTTTTTGAGTAGAATGAGCTGTCTTCGGATTTAAATATGGGAGGTAGGGCACTTATGAAGAAGTTTTTGAATCGTTTAACAATTTTGGCTCTGATGGCCGCGGTTTCTTTGATGGGCGCGATGAACGCTCAAGCCGGTCCTTCGGTGAAAGAACTGTCGGAAACCAATTTGATGAGCTATCCCAGCTCGCCGTTCCATTTGCAAACGGACCGCTATAAAGAAGCCTTCCAAACCATCGGCGCTTATCTCTCTTCTCACGATGAGCTTTCGAACTCCACGATTTTGATCGCGGACAACCACGGCCACTTTTTACGCGGCGTCGTGACAGACTGGTCTTACTACACTTTCGGCACCCACAAAGGAATCGAACTGTATATTTATAATCCTGAAGACGGAAGCCAATTTTTGACCGTTGAAGTTTGGCTGCCGAAAGAACAACAACGCAACATCGAGAAAAAAGAATCCTATGTCACCTCGTTCCAGCAGATCGAAAGCTTCCTAACGGGTTCGCAGAAATACCGTTTAGACTTAGTTTTCCAGGATGAAGTGCAATTGGCCTGGGGCAAGGGCTATAGCTTCAAGTTGGACGATGAAGGCATTTCGCTTTCCTTCACTGTCAACAGCGCCGCGCACCCGAAGATGAAAGCTCACGAAGTCAAAGAAATGGTTAAAGAAAAACCGGCTGTGACTTCTGTGGCGACACCGACGGCTAAGGGAACCGCGACGGCGCAAGTCACCGCTTCCACCACGGCTTCCGTGACCACCACACCGACGACCAGCAAGAAGAAAAAGAAGTCCAAGAAGTCTTCTTCGTCTGCCGCTCCGACGGCTGTTCCGACCGCGTCTGATGCCGCTTCTGACAATAGCCGCTAGTTTTCGCTGATAAAGGCGGGCTTCCTGAAAAGGGAGTCCGCTTTTTCTTTTTAATGACCCACGCAAAAAGTTTTTAGATAGAATGCCTCTTACCACTTCTCCTCGCCATTCCTACATTTGAATATCCTGAATAAAGAGTTTTCATGTCCAAGCTGATGGAATCCACAACCGCTTCTTTTTTATCGACCGAACCCAAAGTCACTTTGGTGAACTCGTTCGTGAAGCCGTTCGACAACGCGGTGGCGACCGCCCGCACCTGCTATTCCAGCAAAGGCATCGTGACGACCGATCAGGTTTTTGGCGCGGGGTTGGACGAGGAAAAACAAAAAGACCGCCATCAAAAACGCGACGATCTGGCCCAGTCTATTTACAAAGCCGGTCACCACACCACACTTCAGCACGCGCACTTTCAGTTCGCGCTCGAAAACGTTTCCCGCCAGTTCTTGTGGAGCTTTCTGCACAGCCATCCTTTTTATAATTCGGAACAGGTTTCCCAGCGCTATGTGACGGTGAACCCGTCCCAAGTGGCGATGCCGCCTTTAACCGGCGAAGCTGTTCAGGTTTATAAGGACGCGGTGGAGTTTCAGACCCAGGCTTACCTGTCGATGACTGAAAAGTTGAAGCCTCTGGTCGCGAAAGAATATTTCAAACGCTTTAAAGGTATCGACGAGACCAACAAGAAAGCCCACACGGCTATTCAAAAGAAGTCGCAAGAAGTGGCCCGTTATGTGCTGCCGGTGGCGACCTTCGCTTATCTTTATCACACAGTTTCGGGTTTGACCCTGATGCGCTACTGGCGTCTGTGCCAAAGCTTTGACGCGCCATTAGAGCAGCGTATTGTTGTCGGCAAGATGGTGGACGAGGTGCTGAAGATAGCGCCGGAGTACAAAGCCATTCTGGAAGAGCCGATTGATTTTGAAAATACCGTGGAAGCTCAGATGGTTCAGCAGTTTAGAAGTACGACCGCATCCCACAAAGCCTTCCGGCAGGAGTTTGACGCTTCGCTGGACGGGCGCATGTCGAAGCTGGTCGATTATTCCAAAGAGGGGGAACGGATCTTAGCCAGCGCTGTGCGGGAAGTATTTGGCCTGCCAGCGTCGGCTCTTTCCGATGATGACGCTATTGGAATGGCGTTGGACCCTTCTAAAAACAAGTATTTGGGTGAGACTCTGAATGTTTCCACTCATAGCAAACTGACTCGTACTCTTTTCCACAGCCATTACACCTTCCGTAAAAAGCTTTCTCACGCTGGTGACTCGCAAGACCAGCGGCATCGCATGACCCCGGCTTCCAGGCCGACTTTGCAGGCTTTAACATTGGATGAACCCGATTACCTTTTACCGGTGCTGTTAGAACAAGACCCTGAGTTGGTAAAAGAATTCGACCAAATCATGGTCCATACCTGGGCTCAAATCAATAAATTGCGCCAGATGGGCGTGTCAGATGAGTTCGCCTCTTATTTGCTCCCCAACGCGGTTTCAGTGCGTTTTACAGAGTCCTCGGACCTGCTGAACCTGCATCACAAGCACGCCATGCGTCTTTGCTATAACGCGCAGGAAGAGATCTGGAAAGCCTCGGTGGATGAAGCCCAGCAAGTCCGTGAAACCCATCCCCGCATCGGTAAATGGCTGCTGCCTCCTTGCGGTTTGCGTGCTTTGGCCGGCACCTTGCCTAAATGCCCCGAAGGCGACCGTTTTTGCGGTGTGGTGGTTTGGAAAAAAGATCTCAATGAGTACGAACGAGTTATCTAAGTTTGAAGAAACCTACCCATTTAGTTCTCTTTGATATCGATGGAACCCTCCTCAGCGCTAAAGAAGATGCCTGGAAATTGCCTGACGCCGAAACCGGCGATGAGGTATTGATGGGCGAAGTCGATCTGATGCGTGACGTCATTCACGACATTACGGGAATCAAAGTCGATCCTTACCGCCATCGGCCCAGCGGAAAAACCGACGCTCAGGTGGTTTTTGAGTTGTTTGAGGGTATTTGTATCTCCGAAGAAGAAATTTATGACTGGATGCCCAAACTTCTCGAGGAATATCTCAAAAGGCTCTCCAAAATTATTAACGGCTCCCACACGGCGGATTTAAAGCCGGGCGTACGCGAAATACTTGAGGATTTATCCAAGCGCGACGACATCGTGTTGTCGCTTCTCACGGGTAATTGTGAAGGCGCGGCACGGTTGAAGCTGGCCACCCATGGGCTGGAAAAGTATTTCACTTTTGAGTCCGGCGCTTTTGGTGACCGAGCCAAACACCGGGACGAATTGCCCGCGATCGCGGTAGAAAAAGCCAAAAAGCACCAAGGTCATGATTTTGTGGGCAAGAGCGTCGTGGTCATCGGTGACACCCCCAGTGATGTGCGCTGCGTGAAAGCCTTGAACGCGAGGGTGCTGGCGGTAGCCACGGGCAGCTATTCGATAGATGTGCTCAAAGCCGAAGGCCCGGATTTCATCTTCCAAGACATGTCCAACAAACCCGCATTTCTCTCCGCCATTTTTCAGGCCATTTAAAAAACTTTGTTGTAAACTGACGCTCCTATGAAACCTTCCCGGCTTGTTTTATTCGATATCGACGGCACCATTCTGGGCACTTCCCGGACCATCTGGCCGGACCCGGTGAAGGAAGTGATGGAAATGGTCCTGAAGGAAGCGGGAATCCCGCAGACCATTGATACGTCCCAATACCGTCAGGGCGGAAAGACGGACCCCCAGATTTTTTATGACATTTTGGGCCTCAACGGCCTTTCCGAAGAAAAAATCACTCCGCTCATGCCCAGACTGCGGGAAGCTTATTTAAAAGCGCTGCGGGACAAGATTACCCAGCGGCCCGATTACATTATTTTGAAGCCTGGCGTAGAGGCGATTATCCAAAAGCTTCACGAACACCCCGAAGTGTTGATGGGCCTTTTGACCGGCAATTTTGAGGAAGGGGCCCGGCTCAAGCTCCAGCCTCACAATCTGAACCAGTATTTTCCTTTCGGCGCTTATGGCGATGGCACCCGTCAAAGGTCCGATCTGCCCCAAAGGGGTCTGGACGTGGCTGAAAAATATGCCGGGCACCGTTTTTCCGCCAAGGAAATCGTCCTAATTGGGGATACGCCCAACGATATTCACTGCGGACGCCACTTAAACGTGCGGGTCATCGCGGTGGCCACTAGCAATTACTCACTTGAGGTTTTAAAGGCTGAAAACCCCGATTATGTGTTTCCAGACCTGACAGACACCGAGAAAGTCTTAAACGCTGTATTGGAACACATCAACTAACGGGGTAAACTGCTCCCGAAAATTTCTTAGACAAAGGAACTGCCATGAAAATCCGTTTAGCCCACAGCCCTGATGCCGATGACGCTTTTATGTTCTACGGCCTGGCCAAGAACAAGATTGATACCGAAGGCATCGAGTACGAACACGTTTTAAAAGACATCCAAACTCTGAACGAATGGGCTAAAGAAGGCCGCATGGAAGTCACCGCGATTTCCGCCCATGCCTACGCCTATGTGAAAGACAAGTACGCGGTTTTGACCCACGGTGGCTCGATCGGTAAAAACTACGGCCCCATGATTATCGCCAACCAGCCAGTGACGCTTGAAAGCCTCAAGGGCAAGAAGATCGCCATCCCGGGCAAAATGACCAGCGCTTATTTGTCTTTCAAACTTTGCTTCCCCGATTTTCAAGAAGTGTTGGTGAACTTTGACGAGATTATGAATGAGGTCAAAAAGGGAACGGTGGACG
>Ga0206936_1073_pt1 | contig 31244 bp, 22 predicted proteins | sample Alteio_BWOrgHeat_14_FD_152922 | JGI IMG/M metagenome (GOLD analysis project Ga0206936, IMG submission 152922) | Enriched cells from forest soil in Barre Woods Harvard Forest LTER site, Petersham, Massachusetts, United States -... | ecosystem: Environmental > Terrestrial > Soil > Temperate forest >... | reverse complement strand
CTTATGAAATAAGAATTCAGGCATACCCTGCACAGAATAAATTAATGGAGGCGATATTAAGTGGCTTGGAAATACTCAAAGAACTCGGAGTTAATTTACCCGATAAACCAAAGAAGATTCAAATCATCGTCGCTTTGTTAGGAACAAAAATTCATCTCATTGGAAAGAAGATTGATGACCTTCTTCACCTTCCTGAGATGACAGATAAGAAGAGTTTGTGCGCCATTCGTATTCTCGGTATTATGGCTCCTCCGGTCTTTATAGCATTACCCGATTTGTTTCCATTGACAGTATTTATCCAGATTAATTTATCTCTTAAACATGGCAATACCGCCCACTCTGCTTATGCATATTCTACTTATGGTTTAATAATGACTGGTGTAACTGGTGAGTTTGAATCAGGTTATAAATTTGGACAACTTGCTCTCAATCTTGTAAATAAATTCAATGCACAAGAGATAAAAGCAAAGACCTCATTTATTTTTAATCTCTTCATTTTACATTGGAAATTTCCCTTGAGAAATACTTTGCAACCTTTGTCTGACGCTTATGTTACAGGTCTGGAGACAGGTGATTTGCAGTATGCTTCCTACTCCAAAGCCCATTATTCAATGTATTCTTTTTATGCCGGAAAAGAATTGTCCGAATTAGAAAAAGAGATTGCAACTTATAGTGTCACCATGAAACAATTGAAACTGGAAGCTGCCTTGAATTGGATGACCATGACACAACAAGTAATTATTAATCTCACAAAATATGTGGAACAACCTTGGCTGATTTCAGGAAATGTTTATGATGAAAAAATAATGCTTTCTAAGCACCTTGAAGCAAAGGATAATAATGGTCTGTTGTATTTGTTCCAGTATAAAAGCATTCTTGCATATTTGTTCGGGAATTACACAGAAGCATTGGTCAATATTAAAGAGTCAAAGAAATATATTGAGTCTTTGATAGGTTGCGTTTACGTTCCTGAATTTCACTTCTATGATTCCTTAATTCGACTTGCACTTTTCCAAAATCTTCCTTCCTCACAACTTTCCAAAGTATTAAGAAGAGTTCGGAGTAACCAGGGCAAAATGAAGAAGTTCTGCAAACTTGGTGGAATGAATTTCCTTAATAAATATTATTTAGTAGAGGCTATTAAAAGCCATATTCAAGGAAAGAAAGAACTTGCTATGACTTATTTTGACAAATCAATCAATCTGGCAAAAGAAAATAATTTTATTCACGAAGAAGCTTTGGCTTATGAAATTGCAGGGAAGTTTTATCATCAGAATAAAATGGAAGACCTCGCCAGGACTCATCTTCAGAATGCATTCCGTGCTTATCGTCAATGGGGAGCAACAGCAAAGGCTCGTGATATTGAAAATCATTATCCACAGTATTTAACCAATCTTCAACATACACAAACAATTTCTAAAGATACCACGAATCTGAAAAGTGTATCTTCTGGAACAGTATCTTCAGTTTTAGATTTTGCTTCCCTTATGAAAGCAACTACCACTATTTCCGGCGAAATTGTTTTAGGGAAATTGCTGGAGAAAATGATGAAGATATTAATTGAAAATGCTGGAGCACAAAATGGATTCCTGATTCTCAGTAAAGAAGGAAAACTGTTTATTGAAGCTTCTTATTCCATTACAGATAAAGAAATTAAAGTTCTCGAATCAATCAATGTTGAGGATAGTAAAATGGTTTCCGAATCCATTATTCATTATGTTTCAAGAGCAAAAGAAGATTTGGTTTTAAACAATGCAATGGCTGATGAACGCTTTGCAAACGATGCTTATGTGATGCAGAATAAACCAAAGTCAATTCTCTGTTTCCCGATTATCACACAAGGAAAATTTATCGGCTTGATTTATCTCGAAAACAAATTAACTATAGGTGCATTCACACCTGAACGAACTGAGATATTGAAATTACTCTCCGGTCAGGTAGCTGTTTCAATCGACAATGCTTTATTATATGAAAATCTTGAAAATAAAGTTGCCGAACGAACGCTGGAAATTGAAAGACAAAAAGGATTGATTGAGCGTGAAAAGAATATTTCCGAAAGTTTATTATTAAATATTCTTCCTCTTGAAATTGCAGAGGAGTTGAAGAAGAATGGAAAATCCGCCCCGCGTAAATATGAAAATGTATCCGTTATGTTTACCGACTTTAAAGGCTTTACTCAAATATCCGAAAAACTAAGTCCCGAAGCATTGGTTAGCAAGATAGATAATTTCTTCGGCGAATTCGACAAGATAATGGATAAACACGGCATCGAAAAAATCAAAACAATCGGAGATGCATACATGTGTGTTGGTGGATTGCCGGTAGAAAACAATACTCACCCTGTCGACATCATTAATGCCGCTCTTGAAATCCAGGAATACATGGAGCACCATAAAAAGGAAATGATAGCAAACAATGAACACTATTTTGAAATCCGCATCGGTATTAACACAGGACCTGTGGTAGCTGGTGTAGTTGGTACAAGAAAGTTCGCCTATGATATATGGGGAGATACCGTCAACACTGCTTCCAGGCTGGAATCAAATGCCCATGTCGGTCAGATAAACATTTCAGGAACAACCTATGAATTAGTCAAAGATAAGTTCCAATGCACTTATCGCGGAAAAATAGAAGCAAAAAACAAAGGCGAGATTGATATGTATTTTGTTCAATCCATAAAAGAATCATAATACTTATGCTGGTCGGGATTTGTAATCCCTTCTCACTTCTCCTTCACAAACTTCCCTCTCATACCGGTCAATGAGCCTGTCGAATTGCCGGTCAATGAGCTTGTCGAATTGCTGGTCAATGAGCTTGTCGAATTGCTGGTCGGGATTTGTAATCCCGACCTTACCTCATAAAAATAAACCCCATCACTCAATTGCGAAACATCAATAATTGTTTGATTTGGATTGGTGATTGATTGCGTATAAACCATTCTCCCAAACACATCTGTAATTTGTAATTGAGTTTCATTTGTTGAAGAAGTTTGAGGGAGAGAATAGGAGAGGGTGAAGCTGCCGGAGGTGGGGTTGGGGTAAATGATTACTATGTCATTTTGATTAAATATTCCATCAATTCCAACACTAAAAATATCATAACAAGACGAAGTATCCGTACATCCATTTTGAGTAACAATTACAGCATAGCTGCCGTTTGCAATAGCAGAATAACTTTGATTGGTTGCTCCTGCAATTGCAATATTTCCATTTGCGCAATCAATCCATTGATAAGTTGCAATTGTTGCATTTGAAATAAATGTTGGAATAGATATAGTAACAGAAGTATCAACATCAATTACAGTCAATGATGTTACAATTACGCTGTCGCATCCATTTACAGTCAATAAAAGACTGTTTTGAACCGTATCAGTGATGGCAGTTGTGCCATCAGGAAAAGTGAATGTTTCTCCAATGCAAATTGTAACAGAGTCATTTACATTATATTTAGGATTAACTGTAAGCGTCGTAACTATATTGCTATCACAAGAATTAATTGACAAGAAATGACTTGTTTGAATTGTATCAAAAACTGCATTAATCATTGAACCATCAGGGAAAGTGAATATATTACTTTGGCAGATAGATGCGGAAAGAGTTTGTGAATAAGGCGGATTTACAGTTAAAGTTGTAACAATACTACTATCACAAGAATTTATTGTTGTCAAATGACTTATTTGAATTGTATCTGCAATTGCCGTTATTATTGTTCCATCAGGGAAATGGTATATATTCCCTTGACATATTGTGTCTGAAACAGAATTGTTATAATCTTGGTATACAGTAATTGTTAAAATTGAGGTGTCTGTATTCCCTCCGCAAGTAGATAAAGCAATTAATGATATATCAAATATTCCCGATGTAGTATATATATGAGTTGGTGCATAACTAGTACTTGTATCTCCATCTCCAAAATCCCATAAAAAGGTGTTGCCATTAATGCTATTATTAATAAATGTAACAGCTAAAGTGTTACAACCTGACAAGGGAATTGCAGAAAATGAACTTTGAACATTTATATTATTTCCACAAAGATTAGGACAACATGGATCAAGAACAAATCTCCACATATCATTATGAGTGCAAAAGGAATTAGAATCTATTGCACCTCCAAAGAGCCATAAATTTCCAGAATTATCTCTCCAACCAACTGAACCAGCTCTTCCGCCAGGATTATTTAGAGCGTTTGAAACATTTTTTGACCCGTAATAAGGAATCTGATTTGATAAAACGGTGCCATTTATCAAAGACCAACTATTTGTGATAACACTATAATTCCAAATATCATTGAATGAATTATTATTATAAACACCCCATCCTCCAAAAAAATCAAAATTATCACAACCTAATATCCAACAAGCTCTATTTTCAAATCTTGAATGTGGCATATTATCAATAGATGAAAAACATTGTCCATTTATTAAGGTTGTTGTATCATTAACTATTGTATCCCCGTCAATCCAAGTCCATGAATTAGTTTGAATATTATATTTCCATAAATCATTTAATGCCCCTAAATGATTTTCACCTCCAAATAACCATAAATCTCCATTAAAACTTTGCCATTTACTATAACAAACTCGGGAACCCGGGCTATTAGAAGTGTCTGAAATTCCTTGAGCTCCATATAGAGGAGCATGATTTACTGTACTATCCCCCTTCACCCATGTCCATTCGTTGGTATTAACATTATATTTCCAAAGGTCATTCAAGAACCCACTATTGAACTCACCACCATAAAGCCAAAGATTATTATCGGCATCTGACCATGTTATGCTGCATTCCGTTCTTGATTTAGGATTATTTGATGGGGATGCAAAACCTTTAATCCCATAAAAACCTAGATCGGAAACTAAATATGGTCCCTTCATCCATGTCCATTCACCATTTGATAAATTATATTTCCATAAATCACTTTTACCTCCGACATTTAGATTAGCATCAAATGCTTCACCACCGAAGAGCCATAGATTTCCTGATGTATCAACCCATGTCATTGCCCCATAACCTCTGCAACCTGGATCATTTGCTGGTGATTCTATCCCTTGAATCCCGTAATTTCCTGGCTCATCAACACCTGCAAAACCCATATAAGCCCATTGGGAGATTAATGGATTAAATTTCCAAAGAAAACCATTAATTCCATATAAATGATCTACTCCACCATACAACCAAAAATTACCTTGTTTATCAGTCCATTCACAAGCCTCGTATAAACCTAAAGGCGTATTCAATGAATCAAAAACATCCTCTGTTCCAGAATGCCTTGCAGAATTAAGTGTATTACTCCCATTCATCCAAGTCCATTGTCCAACTTGTGAAAATGATATTTTAAAAGATACTAAAAAAAATAGTAAAAAAAATAAGTTTCTCAATGTTTGATAGTTAATTTGTTTTGCAAAGATACAGTTTAAATTTAACTATATGAAATAAAAGCCCAAAAGGTTGGAATGGTTGATAAATAAATATTTTCATCATACACATAAACCTGTTTTTATTAGCCAAATAATACCTTTTTCCATTGTAAAAGACATTAAACTAAGATTAATATATGTTCATCTTATATAAACATATATTAATACTAGAATAATCACACATTAAACTAAGATTAATATATATTCATCCTATACAAACATATATTAATGTTAGATAAACATGTATTGATACCAGAATAATCTCACATTATTCTAAGATTAATATATATTCATCTTATTTAAACATATATTAAACTTGTATTAATATATATTAAGCTAAGAAGATTAGATGTTTATCTTAGTTTAATGTCTTTTTCTATAAAATCAATATGTTCTCTTATCATACAAAGTTATTTTCCGATATGAAAACAGGTTCTTAAATTGAAAGGGATATGGTGTTAGGTAAATCCACCTCTTTTAACCATAAATCCACCCTAATGCCTCTAACTACTCTTAAATGAATTATTTAAAATTCAAGCTACCCCAACTGATTAAAGAGTTAAAACCCAACAAATGCAACCCCATTTTCCATCATTTCCTTCAATCTGCCCTTTTTTGCATTTTACCTCCTTTGCACCAATTCCCCCATTTTCAATTTTAAGCCCCAAAACCAAACATGTCTAACTTACTCATTATCAATAACGTTCATTTATAAACACAAAAAGCCCACCTCCGTACCCCCCTAATTTTTTTGCCCATTTTTTCAATAGCGAGACCAAAACAGAACATCGCACGACCAAAACAGAGCGTCGCATCACCAAAACAGAACGTCGCATAACCAAAACAGAACAGCGCATCGCCAAAACAGAAGGTCGCATCACCAAAACAGAACGTCGCATCACCAAAACAGAGCATCGCACGACCAAAACAGAAGGTCGCATGACCAAAACAGAACATCGCATCACCAAAACAGAATCTCTATTCACCAAAACAGAACATCCATCAGCCAAAACAAAGACCTCGCATCACTAATCTGATACATCGAATATTTAAACGATTTCCTTAAATTAATAAATCAACCCACGAAATTAAGTTCTCAAATCCTTAAATCAATTAATAAAAACCCTCAATTGTTGTCAGATTCTTAATTTTATCTATTTTTACCGCCCCTAACCTACATTAATAAACCAAATATGGAACTTTTAACCCCTGATGAACTTCTCGAATGGTATAAAAACCTCACCCATGAACAGAAACAAACTTTAGCAAACTTTTTAGACGCAAATCTAAAACTCCCCGAGGTCGATACCACAAGACATACCCATAAAGCAAAAGGGAGATTAGTATTCCAGCATCCCGATAAAAACGGCAAGGACATTCCTATCCATAATATGCTGGTCGAGTTCTATGACCACGATACCTGGAGCCCCGATGATTTCCTCGGCACCGCAATAACCGATTTGGATGGATATTTCGAAATCATGTACGACCCTTCCGAATTCCAGGATAAGGTGCAACTCGTCGAAGATAAATTAGACCCTGAATTAAGAATCCTCGAAACTTACCACATCTATGATAAATCAGGAAATATTAAAATCACAAAAAAGGTTATTGATACAATTCGTCAGGATAGGGTAGAGGATTTAAAAGAGATTTATGATTTCGGAACCTTGCGAATTCCTTTCTGGGAATATGAAACCGATTCACCCGTCCCACGTGTTTTGATTTTGGAACACGGCGACCCTCCCCAATCTTATTCGCCGGGCAGAACAACAGTAATGTTGAAACATGTTGCTCCCCTCGAAGCCCTTAAATGGAAGCATATAGGAATAAATAAATTAGACTCTTCCAGACCAACTATTCAAACAATTCAAAATGATTACCCCGAAAGCCTCACCGTTCAATTAGAAAAAGAAAACCCCGGAATAACACGCTCCGATGAATATTTTGGCGAAAGGATGATGAACGGAATGAGCGCCTCAATAATTGACCAAGACCCTCAGCATCCGGGCTGGTATCGTTTATATCATCACTGGAATTCTTATGAACAGGACGGTATTCACGCCATGCCAAATGTGGACATGCGATTCGAAATGAAGGATGGATTATTAATCCCTGTTCAAATCTCTTTCAATCTCCGCAAACCAGGTGTCACCGAACCAAACGGACCAACAGAGAAAATTACAGTTACCCCTGCCGACGGCGATAAATGGATGGCTGCAAAACGCATTGCCCGTGTCAGCGCTGCTCTTTCTGCCGAGTTAGATAACCATCTCTGCACAACCCATCTTAATGCCGAACAATATGCAATTGCAGCATACCGTAACATTCGAAAGAACCCAATTCGCAATTTATTATTTCCTCACATCAAAGAAGTTGTTTTAATCAATCATACCGCCGATAGCATGTTGTTAGGTGAGGGATTTATAGTCCGTTCCACAGCGTTTACAGAGCAATCAATTCTCCATCGTCTTCAACATGTAATGGGAGGACTGGATTGGAAGAACTGGAAACCCCGCAAACCAATCTCCGATAAACATACTTATGCAAAAGCAGCTTGGATTTATTGGGATATGATTACCGAATATGTCAATATATCTATGGATAATAACAAAGATGAAATCGCAAAACATTGGTACGAGATTTATCGTTTCTCCAATGAAGTCATGGAGCATGCTGTCCCGTTCTTTCTCTGCAATTATCTTCAAAAATATGTTCAGATGGACCCCGAAAACTCTGGTTGGTTTGATGGCAATGAACGCATTGATTTAAGTGTTCCAAGATATAAAGTTGATGGCATAGAAAAGGCAGTCTCTCCAATCACTTTATCAGAAAACATGGACGAAGAAAGTTTCACAAATATGAAACAGTTATGCGCCTATATCATCTATCACACAACATTTGCACACACCTGGGCAAATTCTAAACAGTACGATGATGTTGGAGAAATTCTTTACAATTGTCTTGGCTTAAGATATGGAAACAATGGAATATTTGTCCCCGAATCTGATTTGAGCATCGCCAATACAATCCCCGAATCTACCGAAATGATGTGGATAAGTTTTCTCCTTTCTAAAACAGGTCACGGATTTATTATGAGCAACGAAGACCAAGATATCCATCCCGATTTAATTGATGCCTTGAATGCCCGCAAAGATGATTTCGCAGCCTTAGGAATGGACATTCATACCATTCAATCCCGAACAAATATTTAATCACGATTTGTCATTCCGACTAAGGATGAATCTCTTTTTAATAATCAAATAATAAAACTTAACTTTATGATAACAATCTACCGAAAAATTCAACTCTGGATATGGGCTTATGGATTTGCAATCATTGTCGCAGTATTAATCTCCATCCGCCTCCGGAAACGCATGTCCCACAATGCAGGCATTGCAGGTACAGGAAAAATAAAAATTGTTGACAACCCTCAATTCCCCGAGCACGATTTCCTTGTTGCCGGTCGAGAATTCCCCTGTCATATCCGTCATGGTTCAGTATCTTTTATGGATGAAGCCATGAAACAAGTTCGCAGCATCGCCATCAAGTTTGGCGACAATCGTTATAAATCTCCATTAGATATGATGATGAACACCGGACCCCGCTCCATTTTCTGGTCCACCTGGAACTTTGTTCAATTTGTAAAAAACCGTCATGAGCATGGCGGAACACAATATCAGGATTATTATAAATTGTTTCCCGAAGGACTGGCTGGTGCTCGAACCGGTGTCCGATTCCGTCCAACTTCATTCACCCAACTTTATTATTATGCCCAATGCCCTGTTTTATTTGAAGGAAAAGATGGTATTAAACGCTATGTTAAATTTCGCGTCATTCCGGAAGACCGCGGACCCGAAAGCGGATTACCCTCCGATGAAATCCTATCCCAAGTCTGGGACCAGCAGGTTGAACCCGGCGAAACCCGCAACAGAAATTATCTTAGTGAAGAATATAAACAACGTGTAAATTCACAAGGAGCAAAGTATATTTTACAATTCCAAATGCATAATCCATCAAAAGAAGATACCGATAAAATATTTGACAGCAACATTGAATGGAATCAAAACACCCATCCTTTCATGGATGTCGCCAACATAGAAATCAACCACATTTTACCTTACGAAGAAGGACTAAAAATTGCTTTTTCAATGCATCATCATCCACGTTCATTGCCCTTGATACCCGCGAAATCCATTCACGATTACAACTCCATCAATTACATGCGAGCCCGAGACACTATTGCCCATCTTTCCCGTCATTGGGCTTATAAAATCTTCGGCATCCCTCCAAAATTCCCCGACGACGGACCCCGGAATGTTTAATTTTTTTTCATTTCAAAGAACAAGAAATCTCATTTAAATTTTTTGGGCGGATACCTCATCACTCGTTCAAAGTTCGTTCCCGCTTTCACCATTTTTCCTGCATAAAGTTCACCACTAAATTCAATCCTCATCTCAAGCAGGAAAAAATGGTATCAATCGGGCGCAGTCTATTTCTGTCGTAGCTCGTCTCAAGTTCACATCAATCAATCGCCCCACGCACGCATCAATGTAATTCTCCAGAATGAATCCTGTAAGATGCCCCTTCGCACCTGACAGGATTCATTCAAACCCATCAACCCCTTGTTTATCCCCACTATGGTCTTGATTATTCATACCTATGACTTAATTATCCTTACTTTGGTCTTAATTATGGCTACTTTGACCTTGATTATCCTTACTCTTGACTTGTTTATGAGTACCTCGGTCTTGTTTTACCTTACTATAGACTTGTTTATGATTACTCTGGTCTTGATTATCCTTACTTTGGTCTTGTTTATGAGTACTATGGACTTGTTTATGGCTACTATGGTCTTGTTTATGCCTTTTTTAACCCTACCGAAACCACCGTCCAGTATAGTCAAAACCCCAAAAGTACTGTTTTTTTATTATTTCGGCTTATTTACCAACTTTCTCAATCCTCAGCCCCACATCAGCAACCTGAGGCAAAGGATTAATACGCATTCCCTGAACCATTTCAAACTTATAATTCCCAATCCTGGGAAACTTAAAGTTCTTCTTAAACAAAATCTTATTATCCCATAAATCCCCCAATCCACTCCCCAACCATTTCCCCGAAACATCGGCAAGTGTACATTCCAAAGTATCTTTCGCAATAGTATTATCCGGCATATAAGCAGTAAAGAATATAAAAAGATTACTATACTGATAAGCCCCCGTATTCCTGATATCAATATAAAGATTATCAGCATTCACAGTATCAGTAATATTCACATCAAAAGTAACTTTGTTATTAATAAACCAACTATTTCCAGGAATAGATTTATACTCCTCATAAACCCGATTCCTGTCACAAGAGGTAAACCCCGAAATAATAATCAAAGAATAAATCAACAAACAATATTTATTCATCAAATCGAAAAACTATCGAGGTCTGTTTGGAGGATTATTAGGTCTGTTAGGCTGACCTCCTTGTTTGTTTGGAGGATTATTAGGTTTATTAGCCGGAACAATTGGTCTGTTCTGCTGATTAGGATTATTATTTCCCTGTCCCTGAGGATTTCTGTTCCTGCTTTTTTTCTTCTTCTTATTATTAGATTTCGGACGGTCCATTCGCGTAATACTATCCTGCCCAACAACGTCGGCATAATCCGCAACCTTCTTAACAGTTTCAATCTCCTTCGAGAAATCCTTTAAGTCAATTGGCTTAACGCCCTTTTTATTCATTTCAAGAATCTCTTTCACACGCTCAACACTCAAATCCACCCATGAATCACCAGTCTGAATAACATCTTCTTCTTCTTTTTCATTCCTTCTCCTAGAATAAGCATACCAAATAGTTCGTTTAAAAATATCTGTCTTCACATGATTAGCCCAGCCTTTTTCAGTCTGCAAAGAAATATTGGTATCAGGAAAATCTTTTAATTCATCCAGGTAACTATCCAATTCATAATTCAAACAACATTTCAACTTACCACATTGCCCCGCAAGTTTAACAGGATTCAAAGATAAATTCTGATAACGAGCAGCACTGGTTGATACAGCCCTGAAATCGGTAAGCCAGGTAGAACAACATAACTCTCTCCCACAAGAACCAATACCACCCAATCTACTCGCCTCCTGTCTCATACCAATCTGTCTCATCTCAATCCGAATCTTAAAAGCATCAGCCAACTTCTTTATCAACTCCCTGAAATCAACTCTGTCCTCAGCAGTATAATAAAAAGTAGCCTTCTTCCCATCCCCCTGAAACTCCACATCACTAACTTTCATCTGTAGTTTCAAATCAAGTGCAATGCTTCTGGTTTTATGCATAGTATCAAACTCCCGACTCTTAAGCTCTGTCCATTTATCAATATCCATCTGCCGGGCAAGCCGAAAGATATTCCTTACTTCCTCAGAAGTTTCAGCCACACCTTTCTTCCTCATCTGAAAACGCACAAGTTCTCCAGTCAAAGAAATAATCCCTAAGTCATGACCAGGAGCAGCCTCAACAGCAACGATGTCCCCGACCTTAAGTTCTATCTTATCTTTATTTCTATAAAACTCCTTCCTGCTTCCCTTGAAACGGACTTCCACAATATCAAAAGGAGCCATTCCATGAGGTAATCTTATATCGCTAAGCCAGTTATGAACGTTTAATTTATTACATCCACTGGTGCCGCAAGTCCCATTATTTTTACAACCCGGCGAAACGCCTCCGCCTGTTGAACATGTTCCACATCCCATAAGTATTATATATTGAACTAATTAAAGTGTAATGATTATTTTTTTGCAAAAGTACGCATTATTAATCAATCATTAACGATTACCCCGTTTTCCTTAAAAGCCTCCCTAGTTTAAATGATAAGTCTAAGAACAAAATCTTCGGGTTGGCATTCCTTTCGATATGCATATAAGCAGTATTCAATTCCTTTGCAAAATCATAACAATTAGCCTCATTTATCATCATCGAGAACTTATTAAATGAGTCCATTTCAAGAGTATTCATCCTAACTGCCGATTTATCCGCATACCTTAACATCAAACACTCCCTGAATATATGCATCGAATAAAGAATAAAGTTTTTCTGCTTTTCCCTCCCTATCTTTGATTGAACATCAACCCATGCCAACAAATTCCCCATTTCTTTATTGACATTATAACACATCCTCCACCATTTCAATAACTCATTAGTGCTGTCATCATCACTATCAGGATGAGCAAGCGTTTGAATCTCGTTTTGATTTCTATCTGCAAGATGAACGATATAACCCGCCTGTTGATTAGTATAATTATACTTCATCATAACAGCTTCAATCAACTCTTCATCTGTTGGTTTATCTATTTTCACCAATTGAGTTCTTGAAAGGATAGTATTTATTATCTGGTCCGAGTTTTCAGCAACCAACAGGAACAAAGTATTATGCGGTGGCTCTTCAAGAACCTTCAATAAATGATTCGCCGCTTCAACCCGCATCTTTTCAGGCATCCATATTATTGCAATTTTATAATCGCTTTCATAAGTCATTAAATTCAGCTTCCTGATTAACTCAGAACTTTCATCAACACCAATTATTCCTTGTTTGTTTTCCGCCTCAATAAAACTAAACCATTGATTCAAATTCAAATGATGATTTTCCATAAATGCTTCTCTGAAAAGAAACATATAATCATCACTCGATACCAAATCCCTTGTATCCCCATTCGGCATATCATAATTCTTCTTGGTTACAACAGGGAATACAAAATGCAAATCAGGATGAGCAAGTTTATTATATTTGATACAAGAAGAACATTTACCACAAGAATCATTATCAATCTTATTACTGCAACAAATATATTGCGAATAAGCTATCGCCAATTGAAGACTTCCAGCACCTTCTGAACCTAAAAACAATTGAGCATGACTTATCCTGTTCTCATTTACAGATTTAATAAGCCTGTTTTTTATTTCTTTATGTCCGATGATTTCTTTGAAAAGCATGGCGCAAAGATAATCAGATTAATTATGCTTTGAGAATCTTATTAAAGATTAATCTCCTGATGTAATAACTCTTCTTCTTTAAATATCCGAATCGCATCCTCAGCAATTTCCTTCCCTTGTTCTGATAAAGTATATTTCATCGCAAGAATCTTTCGTCCAATCTTCCCATTTTCCTTTTTAAACATTATGATAAACATGGGCCATACTCCTAACCATGTTATTTCCTTCCTGAATTTCAAGGAGACTATATCCTCGCGCTTTATCATTAATGTCGGATTACTTAGGAAATAAAGTAATATCAATCTTAGCAATACAATACCTAATCCAAGGAATAAAAGGGCGCTTATTATTTCTCCTCCCATTAAATCTATTACCGTAAAATAAAAGCTAGATATCGTCACAAATATAAAAACAGGATACATAACACCCCTTATCTTTGCAAATCGCTGACGTAGTTTTATTAAGTTCTCTATATCTCTATATATTCCCAATTCTTGTCTAGGAGCAAATATTATCCTATCCTCAAGGACATGACAATATCCTGCAAGCATTCGAAAAGTTTTGGGATACATGTGGGATAATTAGGAATTACGAATTAGGAATTGTGACAAATATAATCAGGGTTTTCTTCATTCCTAATTCGTAATTCCTAATTCCTAATTGGTAATAGCGAATAATCCTTCGCATAATCAAGCATCTGACCAAGGAAGTCCTTTGGATATTCTACCTTCACATCAGTAATCTTATCGCCATCCATAACAGGAACTAACTTAGGCTGAATAAATCCTTTATAAGGTGCTATATTCAATGGTTTAAATCTATCTCTCACTTCTTTCAGTAAAGCCTGATCAACCTTCACACCATAAGTCTCAACAAGATTCTTTCCTCCTTCATAATCACCCTCCGATTTAACACGTTGAATCTCTTTCAACAACTCACCAAACAAAGTTCTCAGCTTCTCATAATCATTAATCTTATAATACGTCTTTCCATCTCTTACTATCTTCACAATCACACTGTCCTTCTTGCCTTTATCATAAACCCAGGCAGCATTCATCTGACGGTTACGCATGTGTGATTCCTCAAGGTTATGTCCCAATTCAATCCTATTCAATTGAGTCATCAAACCATTCAAAATATAGTTATCGTACTCTGCTTTTCCTACTTCCAAAGAAGGCATTACTCCTAAGTCAATCAACTTCTTATCCATTATATAATAAAGTCCTACCAAATCGGCACGAGCTTCTTCCAAAGTGTTTGCATAAGTCTTCAACGTAATATCGGTAGTAGGAACTCCAGGGTTAATCTGACCCGAAGCATGACCAATACACTCATGCATATCAGTCAATAATTCACCTGCCAATGCACCATATTGTTTTATTCTGTCTTTCACTGCCCGATCAACCCCAAACTCATCTATCGAAGGGCTTTTCGCAGCAACTTCATTATAAGAAGCAACGATATTCCCTAAAGAAACTGACTTGGACCCATGTTTCTCTCGAATCCATTCATTATTAGGAAGATTAATTCCGATAGGAGTAGAGGGAGCTGCATCACCAACCTCACAAACTACAGTGATTACCTTTGCCGAAATCCCTTTAACTGTCTTCTTCTTATGAGCAGGCATTATAGGTGAATTATCCTCAAACCACTGTGCATTAGCAGCTATCTTAGCAATCTTTTTTGATGCTTCCATATCTTTTATTGACAGCACTGATTCATAACTTCCTTTCTTATGCGTGGCATCCTGGTAAACTTCAATGAAACCATTTGTGAAATCAATGCGCGAAGTTGTATCAGCAACCCAAGCGATTGAGTAATCATCAAAATCCTTCAGGTCTCCGGACTTATAGAACTTAATCAGCTTCTCGAAGATTTTCTTTTGCTGGTCATTTTCAGCCACAGTCAATGCTTTCTCTAACCAATAAACCATTTTCTCAAGCGCAGCAGAATACATTCCACCTACCTTCCATACATTTTCAACCACCTTCCCATCTTTCTTCACCACCTTAGAGTTCAATCCCCATGATGGCTGCTCATTATTTGAAACAGGGCTTAAGTTTTTGTAAAAATTCTCCGCTTCTTTTGCAGTAACACCCTCATAAAAATTATTTGCCGATGCTTTTACATTATCAATATTAGGAGATAAATCAACCTCCTTTCCATCCACTTTAGGATCATATAAAATAGGTTGCAGATAATTGGCAAAATCATCCAGCTTCATCCCATCCATAGGCAATTTGCTTTGATCTGATTTAGATAATAACTCTTTCAGATAAACAAAATCAAACTCAGGAATCATCTTATCATTAGAGTAATGATGATGGATGCCATTAGCAAAGAAAAATCTGCGAGCATAGTCTTCAAACTTCTTATAATCAGCCGAATCCTTGCTTCCTGAATAGGTATTGAGGATAGTTTCAATAGTTTTCCTTATTTGAAGATTATGTTTGTATTTTTGGTCGAAGAAAATATCTCTTCCTGATAATCCAGCCTGATAAAGATAGTAAGCCAGTTGTTTTTGTTTTAAGGAAAGTGAATCAAATCCTGGAGTTTGATATGTCAATATTTGAATATCTGCAAATCTATAAACAGGTCCAGATGCCTCCTTGTTGTCATCCTTCTTATCGTCCTTCGGTTTACATGAATTTATCACCATGATACCCAATGTTAATACAATAATAACGTTTATCTTTTTCATTTATTTATAATTTTTTGATTAGAGGCGCAAAGATAGGAAAGTATTTGGGATGGGAGGTATTTTATATATCTCAACTAAGATTTTAAACACTTTTTTAACTAAAAATGTAACTTTTTAAGCTCCCGTTTTACCTATTTCATTGATTAAAATACCTATTTCATTAACTAAAATACCTATTTCGGTAACCAAAGTACCTATTTCGGTAACCAAAATACCTATTTCAGTCACTAAAAATCCTATTTCAGAATCCAAAAATCCTAATCCAGGAATAAGAATACCTCTTTGTGTTGCTGATTAATACGAATCAGTTACAATTTAATACGAATATGCTCCTGTTTAATACGAATCTGTAACCATTTAATACGAATATGCTCCTAATTAATACGAATATGCTCCTAATTAATACGAATATGCAACCAAAAATCCTGAATATATCCGCCAAAATTGATTTGAAATTTGGGAAAAAGGTACTTTTTGAGGTGAAGAATTTACTTTATACTACTATATATATGTATCTTTTTCAGATTTTATGTAAGATGGATGGGATACGATTAATAGGTGTCCTCATCAAGATATTTTTTGATGATAAGTGTATTATATAGTTATAAAATTAGGAAATCATGGAAAGGAAGACGTACTTTGTAAGCTCAATAATTGGATAAAAATGTATAAAAACAGTAAGCCATTCAGTATAAAAAGTAGAATAATGAGCTTTAAATTTGCTTTCAGAGGGATAAAAGTTTTAATCGCAACGCAACATAATGCGTGGATACATTTTCTCGGGACCGCGTTTGTTGTAGTGGCAGGTTTGGTTTTGAAAGTTGGTAAGATGGATTGGTTTATGCTCACCACAGCCGTTTCCCTGGTTTGGATTACCGAGGCATTGAATACTGCAATCGAATTTTTGGTAGATTTAGTACAACCCGACCATCATCCATTAGCCGAAAAAGCCAAAGACGTAGCAGCAGCAGCAGTTTTGATAGCTGCCATAGCATCTGTAGTAATTGGAGTGATTGTTTTTTTACCGAAATTTGTTTGATGGATAGATTAAATACCCATCAGCGTCGACATTTTATTTAATGTAGCTTTACTCACCGTAACAAGCGGAAGTCGAAGATGTTCTTGCGTTATTTCTAACAGACTCAGAGCCGCTTTTACACCCGCAGGATTGTTTTCGATGAACAAACTGTTGATGATTTCCAGTAACTTGTAATGTTGCCTTCGCGCCTCCTCATATTTTCCTTCCAAAGCATTGTGAACCATCAGGCAAAATTCTTTTGGATAAGCATTTGCAACAACAGATATAACACCATCAGCACCCAAAGCTATCAAAGGAAGTGTAACAGAATCATCTCCCGAAATCATTAAGAAATTCTTAGGACGATATTTCAGTATCTGCATGAATTGATCGAAGTTTCCTGATGCTTCTTTGATACCAATTATGTTTTTAAAATCTGTTGCAAGACTAATAGTGGTTTCTGCAGTAATATTTGAACCCGTTCTCGACGGAACATTATAGATAATAACAGGCACCGGGCAGTTATCAGTAATCAATTTATAGTGCTGATAGATGCCCTTCTGCGTCGGCTTATTATAAGCAGGGCTGACGGAAAGAATTGCATCAACTCCATCGAAATCGTAATGGTCTAAGCAGTTTACAACATCTCTTGTATTGTTCCCTCCATGTCCTAAAACGATGGGAACTCTACCATTGTTTTCATCTTTTACAAAGTTGAGAACTGCGTTGCGTTCATCCTTATTCATCGTCGCGGATTCGCCTGTACTTCCAAGCGGAACCAGGTAATCAACCTTACCGGCAATTACATGTTCAATTAATTTTTTGAAAGATTTAAAATCAATGCTTCCGTCTTTGTGGAATGGAGTGACTAATGCAACACCTATTCCTTTAAAATTTGCGCTCATGTGGTTATTTTGTTCAGGTAAAAATCGGTTTCTTTTATAAAATGTTCGAGAGTTTCGTTCTTTGGAGTGTGAATCATCAAATCATAATAGATTGCATTCTTCAAATCATATTGACCCACTCTGTATTTTGCTTTTGATATGGCAGAAATATATTGCAAAGGGAAACACATGCCTATATTAAGGTTGATGATAATATCGAAATCTTCATTGATAAAATTATTTACTAACGGAGAGCTTGGAATCATGTACCAGTTAAGATTTTTGCGTGTGAAGAAATCTAAACCAAGCTTTGCAAACTGATTTACAGGGAGTTCTTTCTTGTCAACAAAGCCTAACGAAGTCACTTCTTTTTTATCTGCCAATAACTTCTTTACGTAAGTCTTTACAATTTCGAAATCTTCGGGTTCTGTGGCATTATATAGAAGCCCGATACGCTTTGCATCCTTCATACTCATCACTTTTCTATCCCTATGGAAACCTTTAATTTCCTTCTGGAACTTATATTTGCCTACTGCTAATCGAAATCTATTATTTAAACTTGCCACTTCTTATTTTTTTCGGGGGTTCAAAGTTACTCTTTTATTATATCATCTCAACAAAATCGTTTTCATTTATTATTTTAACCTTTAATGATTCCGCCTTTGTAACTTTTGAAGGACCCGGGTCTTCTCCAGCCACAAGGTAGTTGGTTTTAGCTGAAACGCCGCTCTGAACCTTACCTCCATGTTGTTCAATTATGTTCTTTAATTCATCGCGAGAGAATTTCGTGAATGTTCCTGATATAACAAAGTTAATTCCATTCAATTTATCAGATATTGGTTGTTTGATTGAATCAGGACTGATTTCCATCTGCAATCCTTCCTTCTTTAATCGTTCCACAATCTTCCTGTTTCTCTCATCTTTAAAATATTCAACAATACTTTCAGCAATCCTATCTCCAATTTCATCTGTAGAAAGAAGTTCTTCAATACTTGCGTCCTCAATCTTTTCCATACTCCTGAACTTAATTGCCAGTTTCTTTGCAACAGTTTCACCAACATATCTTATTCCTATTCCATATAACACTCTTTCAAAAGGAATGTTCTTCGACTTCTGTATTCCTGCAATAAGATTATCCGCAGATTTCTCTGCAAACCTACCCAATCCAAGCAGTTGTTCCTTTTTCAAATCATAAATATCAGCTACATTATGAATTAATCCAGCATTAAATAATAATTCAATTGTTTCAAATCCCATTCCATCAATGTCCAATGCTTTACGACTTACAAAGTGTTCCATTCTACCTTTTATCTGCGGCGGACAACCTAATTCATTAGGACAATAATGTATTGCTTCACCTTCCTTTCTAATCAATTCGCTTCCACATTCAGGACATTTATCAATATAATGCAAATGATTTGTCCCTTCAGGTCTTTTATCTAAATCTACAGAAGTAATTTTAGGTATTATCTCTCCTCCCTTTTCAACAGAAACAGTATCGCCCTCTCTTAAATCCAATTTTGCAATCTGATCGGCATTATATAAGGAAGCTCTCTTCACAGTAGTTCCAGCCAAAAGCACAGGTTGAAGATTTGCAACAGGAGTTATCGCACCCGTCCTTCCAACCTGATAAGTAACCGACAATAATTTAGTAGCAACAGACTCGGCTTTGAATTTATATGCAATTGCCCATCGTGGTTGCTTTGCAGTGAAGCCCAATTCCAATTGCTGTTCATAAGAATTAACCTTTATAACTATACCATCAATATCATAAGGGAGCTTAAATCTCTCTTTATCCCATTCTTCAATAAAATCGAAGACTCCTTGAAGGTCTTTACATTTCATCATGTGAGGAGATACTTTAAATCCCCATTCTTTTGCCATCTTCAAGCTTTCATAATGATTTTTGAAAGGAAGATTTTCACCATAAAGAAAGTACAAAAAACTATCCAATCCTCTTTTTGCTACTACTGCACTATCCTGCATCTTCAATGTTCCTGCAGCAGAGTTACGAGGATTGGCAAATGGTTGTTCTCCTATTTCAATCCGCTCCTGATTGGTATTTTCAAATGTTTTCAAAGGTAAATATATCTCCCCTCTAATCTCAAACTCCTTAGGGTAATCATGACCTTTCAATTCCAAAGGAATACTCTTTATAGTTCTTACGTTAATGGTTACATCATCACCCTTTTCTCCATCTCCTCTTGTCACAGCTTGTGTAAATTGACCATCGATGTAAGTTAATCCTATTGCAACTCCATCAAATTTCAGTTCACAAACATATTCAAAGTCATCACCTATTATCTTCTTTACTCGCTTATCAAATTCTATTAACTCTTCTTCCGAGTATGTATTTCCTAGAGAGAGCATAGGATACTTATGCTTAACTGTTTTAAACTCTTTCACTACTTGTCCACCCACTCTTTGTGTTGGAGAATTAGCATCCGCATATTCCGGATGTTCTTTCTCCAGTTTTTTTAATTCCTCCAGCAACATATCAAAATCATAATCGCTGATTGACGGCATTGCCTGAACATAATATTTATAATTATGCTCATTGATTTCTTTAGTTAATTCTTTAATTCTGTGTTTTGCTTCTTCTTTGGTCATATATGTTTTGATAGGGGCGTTAAAACTACAAAATATTGATGGAACAACAAATGATACATGTAATTTTTATAAAATATCAGCACTTAATATCATCTAACTAATACTTTTATAGTAATATTGCGCCATGATAAATAAATCTAAAATAAAAATCCTATTGCTTTCCCCTTTAATTCTGTTTCTATTCAGTTTTAATTTAAATAGTCAGAAATACTTTGAAGGAACAATAAAATATAAGTATGATTATATTATAAAAAATGATAAGCTATCAATAGATAGATTAAAAGACTTCTTCGGAACATCGAGCGAGTTTTACTTTAAGGAAGGGAATTTCCTCGAAAGATATGATAAGGGAATTTTAAAGGAGCAATTATATCGGATGAAAGATCATCGCTTGTATTTCAGAAACAAAACTTCTGATACTGTGAATTATTCTAATACATTATTGCCGGGAAAACAAATTATTAAAACTGAAATTAATATTGATAAAGACACAGTTCTTGGAATTATTTGTCATGAACTCGTAATTGATTACGATGATTATAAATTTTCATTATACTTTAACCGCGATTATGCCATTGATCCGGATTGGTATGTTGATTATAAGAGAAATGGAAAGGATGTTTATTCAAGATTAATTAAATCTATTTATCTTAAATTCAAATTAGAATACAAAGATTTTATTTTAATAGGTACTGCTGCTGAAATTAACAGGAAGAAATTAGAAGACTCTGTTTTTGATTTGAAAAAACAAGAAGTTTTGGTTGAGAAAACAGAGTTGAAATAAATCTTTTTACCAGGAATTATAAAAATTCCAATTCATATTGAGAAACACCTTCCGGTCCTATGTATCGGGACTTTCCAAATGCTAATATCGGGAAGAATATAAACCAAAGGAAAAACATCCCTACTGTAAATCCACTGTCTTTTCCGAAAGAAAATGATAGTTGATTCAAAATAATAATAAGGAATACAATGTTTGCAAACGGAATAATCATGAAAAAGCCCCACCACCATGGTCTCCCGATTATTTCCATCAAAACAATAAAGCCATAAACAGGAATTATTACCGACCATCCGGGTTTGTCAGCTTTTGTATAAATAATCCAGAAGGAAATTACCAGCAAAAGTAGTATTAAAGAAAGTGCAATAAGAAGCCATTTAGGTATGTGATGCTTTTCTAATTCATACATATATGTTAAGCCAAACATAGTTAGAGTATCTGCTTAATTCTTATTCAAAACATTATAAATTCCGATTACTAAATCCTCAACAGTAAAGGGTTTTGGTATATAACCATTCATTCCTGCATTGGTGCATGCTTCTAAATCACTTCTAATTACAGATGCTGTAAGTGCAAGGATTATAATATCTTTTTTAGGAGATGAAAACTCATGTCTTATTTTCCTGGTTGCCTCCAATCCATCAATAACCGGCATCTGAACATCCATTAAAATAATATCATAATCCTCAGCTTTTAATTTATCCAATACTTCACTTCCGTTTTGGGCCTCATCAATAAAAATATTTCCTATTTTCATTTCAAGAGTATCCTTAGCTACCATCCGATTCATCATGTTATCATCAGCAAGAAGCACTCTTGTTTCTTGCAATGCCTTTATCATTTCATCGGTGATAATCTCTTCATCATAAATGCTGTTTTCTTCCACTCCAATCGGCAATAAAATCTTAAAACTAAAGCAACTTCCCTTGCCAGGTTCGCTTGTTACCTTAATAGTTCCACCATGCAGTTCAACTAATTGCTTTGATATTGTCAGCCCCAATCCCGTCCCTCCGTATTTCCTTGATGTATCAGTAGATGCTTGCGTAAAACTCTGAAATATCTTCCCTAATTGTTCATCATTCATCCCTATACCCGAATCATGAACAGAGAATTCTAATTCGCATGTTTTATCATTCTTATTTAGCGTCTTTATTGAAATTGTAACGACTCCTTTTTCGGTAAATTTAATTGCATTTCCGGCAAGGTTAATCAATATTTGATTCAAGCGTGTCGGGTCGCCAATTAATATTTCAGGAATAGTAGAATCATAGTCCACTTTCAGCATCAATCCCTTCTCTTCCGCTTTATGCTGCATAATTTGCTTAACTAAATTTACAACTTCGGTCAATTTAAAGTTGGTTTGTTCCAATTCCATCTTTCCCGCTTCAATTTTACTCAGGTCAAGAATGTCATTGATGATTACAACCAGGTTCTCGGATGATTTCTTTATTCCATCCAGGTACTTCAATTGCTCTGGTAAATTCACTTTCAGCATCAAAATATTTGTCATCCCCAAAACTGCAGCCATCGGAGTCCTGATTTCGTGGCTCATATTAGCCATAAACTGGTCTCTGAATTTTTGTGTCTGAATTAAACTATCTCTTGTAGCCGAGAGTTCTGTATTTGCCTCACTTAATGATTTGGTGCGCTCGTTTACTAATTTTTCCAACCGCTCTTCCCGAGTTCTCGCTTCGTGAAGTGCAGCATTGTTTGATTCTTTTAGTCGATTAAAATTGATTGCAAAAAGATTTAAAACCAGTTGTGGATAAATATGAGCCAGGGTATAGAAAACATCTTTCTTGATTAGGATAACAATCAAGTCGGTATCAGCAATAATGGTGGCAGTGGCAGATGCATTGGCAAGAAAACTCTCACCCATAATGCTTAAAATGCCTAATTCTGCCAACAGTACATGTTCATTATATATCCCGACTTTGCCACTCTTGATAATAAATAAACCTGTAGGAATATCGCCTTTCGAAATCAGAACTTGCCCTTTAGTATAGCTTTTTTCTTCGGCATTAGAGAGTACCTCTTCAATTATGTAGTTCTCAATATGTAAAAATAAACTGCAGTTTTTAAAATTAAGTACATTATCATTCATCAGGATTCCATATTTACTTTGACGATGTAAAGCTAAAAAATAAATATTAGGAAAAGAATTTATTGTGCAAAGATTTAATGAAACCTTAATAAATGAAATAAAAATGGTCGAAAGATGGATACTTTAATCTTACCTGATTTTCAAAAATACATTAGTTCTCTGATTAGATTTATTTCGATTATTGGGATTTCCCTGATTTTGGTCAAAGAAAAGTTCATTCCCTCTTTTGTCACTTTGCATGTTATTTGCCAATTTTAACCTGTTTTTGATTGTTTTATGATGATTATGGTTGATAATTGATGTGGTTGATAGCGATATTTAGTTGGAAATGATGAAAAAATGGTTCGGAGAAAGTTTTAGAAGTGGTCAATTTTTTGGCCGATTGACCTGTTCTAATTATATAAACGACCAATTTCCCGAACTTTTGCCTCCGTATAATAATTAGATGCGACCAATTTCCCGGGAAATTTACCTCCCATATTTTCAGATAAGGACAATTTCTTGAACTTTTTTCAATCCTTTAAAAAGGAATTTTTAAGGATTTGGAGGAACTAAAGAGATTAAATAACCTATTTCAACCGCTCCTTAATATCTAATCGAAACTTACGTGCAGTATCTTTTGCAATATCGTAACCTGCATCGGCATGACGAATAACTCCCATGGCTGGGTCGTTATTAAGCACTCTTTTCAGTCGGATTGCAGCATCAGCAGTGCCATCAGCAACGATAACCATCCCAGCATGAATTGAATATCCAATACCAACACCACCACCATGATGAACAGATACCCAACTTGCACCACCGGCAGTATTAATCAAAGCATTAAGAATAGGCCAATCGGCAATGGCATCGGAGCCATCCATCATCGCCTCAGTTTCTCGATTTGGAGAGGCTACAGAACCGGTATCAAGGTGATCCCTGCCAATGACTATCGGGGCTTTCACCTTTCCGCTCGCAACTAACTCATTAAAAGCCAATCCTGCAATCTCCCTGTCACCTTGTCCAAGCCAACATATTCTTGCCGGAAGTCCCTGGAATGCAATTCTGTCCTGAGCCATTTTAATCCATCGCTCCAAACCTTTATTTTCCGGAAATAATTCCAGTATTTTTTTATCCGTCTCATAAATATCATTCGGATCTCCCGACAAAGCAGCCCAGCGGAAAGGACCTTTGCCCTCACAAAACAAGGGACGGATATAAGCTGGCACGAAACCGGGGAAATCAAAGGCATTCTTCAGCCCCTGTGCGAATGCCTGTCCGCGAAGATTGTTTCCGTAATCAAAAGTAATGGCGCCTCGCTTCTGCAATTCAATCATCAACCCAGTATGACGAACCATGCTAATCAATGAAAGCTGAATATATTTCTCAGGATTAGCTTCTCTTAAAACCTTTCCTTCTTCAACAGAAATTCGTTGTGGGAGATAACCGACTAAAGCATCGTGTGCAGATGTTTGGTCGGTGAGAACATCGGGTGTAATGCCGCGTTCCATAAGGCGTTCCAATAAATCAATCACATTACAGACGATACCTATAGAAATTGCTTTGCCTTCATTCTTTGCAGCGATTGCTTTGTCAATTCCATCATCAATATCATGCGTCATGATGTCAAGATACTTGGTATCCAAACGCTTTTTTATTCTCCATTCCTCAACTTCGGCAGCAAGACAAACACCTTCGTTCATGGTGATGGCTAAAGGCTGAGCGCCACCCATACCACCGAGACCACCGGTGACAGAAATAGTATTTTTTAAAGAACCTCCAAAGTGCTGACGGGCAACTTCTCCAAAGGTTTCATAAGTTCCCTGAACGATACCCTGCGAACCGATATAAATCCATGAACCGGCAGTCATTTGACCGTACATGGTAAGCCCTTTCGCCTCCAGTTCGCGGAACTTTTCCCATGTTGCCCAATGCGGAACAAGCATGGAATTGGAAATGATAACTCGCGGAGCATCTTTATGAGTGGGAAGAATGCCAACAGCCTTACCTGATTGAATGATAAGAGTCTCATCATTGCTCAAATCTTTCAATGCTTTTACGATAAGATGAAAAGCCTCGGGATTTCGAGCCGCCTTACCTGTTCCACCATATACAACAAGGTCTTCAGGACGCTCTGCAACTGCAGGGTCGAGGTTATTATGCAACATTCTTAATGCCGCCTCCTGCAACCAACCCTTGCAACTTATTGTTGTTCCTGTGGGAGTTTTAAGTTTAGAGATAACTAATTTTTCTTTTGATGTTGTTGTATTTTCCATTGTGTATTTATCTTCTTTTTTATTCGTTTTATTAAATCCATAAGGGCAATGATGGCAATTACTTTGGCAACAATATCCACGTTTAAGATGGTACGCTTCAGTAAAGACAATATACCCTTCTTCAGTTAAATAATAATCATCCTTATCAAGTTTATCCTCTGGTTTTTCGCCATACATAAGAGGTGCAAAGTTCCATAAAAATAATATCATTTCATAATGATTTGTAATACCTAACTTTGCACCATGCATTTTACACCTGTTCCCACGCCTTTAGATGAACTCAATAATCCCTTGTTCGATGAGCACAAAGTAAAAGTATTTGTTAAACGCTTCGACCTTCTTCACCCATATATTTCAGGCAATAAATGGTGGAAATTAAAGTATAATTTCATTGAAGCCAGAGAACAGAACAAGGATAAAATACTTACTTTCGGTGGTGCATTTTCCAATCACATTGCTGCTGCTGCTTGCCTTGGAAGAGATTATGAATGGAAGACAGTCGGCATCATAAGAGGTGAGGAACATCTACCATTGAATCCTGTTTTACGCTTTGCAAAAGAATGTGGAATGAAGCTACATTATGTAGATAGAGAAACTTATCGCTTGAAAGCTACGAATGAGTTTCTTTCCTTCCTCTCAAAACAATTTGGTGATTTCTTTCTGATTCCTGAAGGTGGTGCAAATGCTTTTGGAGTAGAAGGTTGTAAGGAAATGATTAATGAAATGGGAATTGATTTCGATTATGTCTGTTGTGATTGCGGAACAGGAACGACACTTGCCGGTCTTGCACTTTCATTAAAAGAACATCAGCAAGCAATAGGAATTCCGGTGTTGCAGGGGGCTGAGTTTTTAGAAGAAAAGATTAAAGAATTACAAAATAAATATATAAGGACTTTTAATGATAGAGCTCTTAGAAACAATCTAAAGCTATTTTATGATTATCACTTTGGCGGCTTTGCAAAGAGCACAGATGAGTTGGATAGTTTTGTTAATAACTTCAATCAATCTCATTCAATAAAGCTTGAATACATCTATTCCGGAAAACTTTTTTATGCAATCTTCGATCTTATCAGGAAAGGTTATATTAAAGAGAATAGTACCATAATAATTCTGCATACCGGCGGCATATTATCCTTCCCATCTTAATTATAGTTAATTTAGCGGGCTTATTAATAATTAGATGTCTTCACCCACGCTTTTCATTGATGTAATTCTTCCCTTGGCATTGCCTAAGTTATATACTTATCGTGTGCCGATGGAGATGAATGACTCTATTTCAGTGGGAAAGCAGGTGGTTGTTTCATTCAAATCAAATAAACTTTATACCGCTTTAATCAGGACTATTAAAGAAACTCCACCAAAGGAATATGAAGCGAAGTATATTCTTTCTGTTTTGGATGATGAGCCGATAGTTACTGATAGACAATTTGAACTTTGGGATTGGATGTCGGCGTATTATTTATGTTCATTGGGGGAGATTATGAATGCAGCACTTCCAGCTGGATTAAAGCTTCAGAGTGAAACAAAAATTACGTTGACCCCCGATTATAAAGAGAAAGAATCCTTAATAAATGATAAGGAGTTTTTAATCGTAGATGCCCTTGAACTCAACCATATCATCACCTTGGATCAAGTGTCAAAGATATTGGATCAAAAGACTGTTTTCCCTATTATAAAGGTGATGATTGATAAAGGTGTCTTGTTAATTCATGAGGAAATTGACACTAAATATAAGCCAAGAAAACAAGTTTATATAAAGCTTACAGAGGCTTACGCAAATCATGATTTATTAAATAAAGAATTAGACATCCTGAATAAGAAAGCTCCGAAACAGGCAGAGGTACTGATGGCTTTTCTCAAGTTATTCTATGATAATAAAGAAGTTGTCCGCGATGAATTGATAAAGTATGCAGATTCCTCTTCATCCATCATCAACCAATTAGTAAAGAAAGGCATCTTTGAAACAGAAGAAAAGGAAGTTTCACGATTATCTAATGGCGCTATGGACGTGGAAGACAAGGTGGTCTTGAATGATTATCAATTGCAGGCATTCAAAGAAATCAATGAGCACTTCACCAATAAGGATATTCTATTATTGCATGGCATTACATCAAGTGGAAAGACAGAGGTTTATATTCATTTGATTGAAGAGGTGATTGCAGAAGGAAAGCAAGTTCTTTATCTTCTACCAGAGATTGCTTTAACCACACAAATCATTAACCGATTGAAGAAACATTTTGGCAATCAAGTACAGGTTTATCATTCAAGACTTAGTGAAAATGAAAGGGTGGAAGTTTGGAAGAGTCTGATGAATAAATCATTGGATAAATCAAAACAAAATACCACTGTAATCCTTGCTGCGCGCTCTGGTGTGTTTCTTCCATATCACAATTTGGGGTTGATAATTGTTGATGAGGAGCATGAGAATTCTTTCAAACAATTTGATCCTGCACCGCGCTATCATGCTCGTGATACTGCGCTTGTTCTTGCAAAATTTTTTGATGCAAAGACCTTACTTGGTTCGGCGACGCCTTCGATTGAAAGTTATTATAATGCATCAAACAATAAATATGAATTGGTTACGATTACCAAGCGTCATGGCGGCGTTCTGTTGCCTGAAATTGTATTGGTTGATATTAGTGAAGAGAAGCGCAAGAAGTTGATGAAATCTCACTTCTCACAACTATTGTTAGATGAAATTAAACTTGCATTGGATAATAAAGAACAGGTAATATTATTCCAAAACCGTCGCGGCTTTGCTCCGATTTTGGAGTGTGTTACTTGTGGATGGACTCCCCATTGTGTCAATTGTGATGTATCGCTTACCTATCATAAATCGAATGAACAATTGCGTTGTCATTATTGCGGATATGTGGCGAAGATTCCCAAGAACTGTGGGGCTTGCGGCAACAATGATATTCGGATGAAAGGTTTTGGAACGGAGAAAGTGGAAGAGGAATTGGCAATCTTTTTTCCTGAAACTGTTATCGCCCGATTGGATTTGGATTCCACACGTTCTAAATATTCTTATCAACAGATTATCGGGGATTTTGAAACAAATAAGATTAATGTATTGGTGGGAACGCAGATGGTTACCAAGGGTTTGGACTTCGACAATGTAAGTATCGTAGGTATTTTAAATGCTGACAGCATGTTGAACTTCCCTGATTTCAGGTCGTATGAGCGCAGTTATCAATTGATGGCGCAGGTGAGCGGCAGGGCAGGGAGGAAGCAGAAGCGAGGCAAAGTCATCATCCAATGTCAGAACCCTATGCATCCCATCATACAACATGTTTTGAATAATGATTTTGAGAAGATGGTTGCTGATGAATTATTGGAGCGTAATAAATTCCACTTCCCGCCCTATTATCGATTAATTAAATTAACCCTGAAACATAAAGACTATAATGTCCTTGATGATGGTGCTCATCATCTTGCAAAAGAATTAAAACAAGCATTAGGCAGCCGTGTTCTCGGACCCGAATCACCGCTTGTGGCGCGCGTTCGTAATTTATTCCTGAAAGATATTCTTATTAAAATAGAACGGGAAGCCTCTATTCGTAATGCGAAGAAGATTATAAGTGAACATATCAATAACTTCAAAAACACTAAGGAATATAAGAGTGTTTATGTGCATATTGATGTTGACCCTTATTAGACTTTATGTTTAATATTTTGAAAAGTTAATCTCTTAACGTAATTTGAAACGGTTGTAAATTAACAACCACCATTTCCTAAGGCAAGACTAAATGGCTGTTTAACCTTTATTCCATTGGCGTTTTTCGCGGATTTCCATCTTGGCATTTTCTTAAATGCATTAAGCAATAAGCTGTCCGTAAATTCATTATCAGATGATCTTGATATCTTTGCATCAACTAATTCACCATCCTCATTAATAGTGAATTTAACCATTGAATGAAGAATCCCATTTGATTGCTTATCATTAGAAATTTTACTGAAAACGTTTTCGTTTATATATTCAGAGAATTGTCTATATCCTCCCGGATATTCAGCTTCTGAATAAGGAACAACAGTAACTGTATATTGCCCCTCTCTTTCATTGTTAGGGTTTCGAACATTGTTTTTTGCCTGATTTATGTATTTGAATTTGAAATTTGCATTGATATCAGTTCCGATATCAACGTTGTTTATAATATTTTTTTGTTCCAAAGTCAATCTTTTTCCAGAACTTTGAGCTGTGAGGGTAGTTCCATTGCATGTGCCAGAAATTTCAATGAAATCAAACTCAATTATCTTATAGTAATTTTCCAGAGCATCAAGAGATTTATATTGAGCGGCATTCAATACTTTATATTGTTCCATAAACGTATCGTGATCCCCGTAAGCTAAATAAAGGTATTTACAAAACTCCGGCATGATATCATTAATGTAATCGGCATCAAAGAGTTTTTCTTTTTGAATTGATGGCATGAATCTTCCGGAATATTCATACTTAGGATTTTGTGAGATACCCTTACTGAATATCAGTAACAGGATAACAGTGATTAATTTATTTTTCATATTATGGTTATTAATTTATGATGCAAAATTAGTTCTATTTTTATAGGTATCCTGATAGTGACCAGTTATTGTTTTGTTAATGACTTGTTATTGTCAGAAATATAAGATTTTAATTGGTTAATTTTGCAATTCTTATGAAGCAAAGCAGAACGTATCTATTCATTACCATTTCTTCGATAGCATTATTGATAGTGTTGATTATTCAGGTGAATTGGATATTCAGCACGGCAAAAATAAAAGAGGATATCTTTAACGAAAAGGCAAACATGGTATTATCAAGAACCACCGATGCTTTGCGTAATGATAAAGAGACTTGCAAAAAAATAGGGGAGTGCGTAGGTAATGATAATGGCTCTGAATCTGCATTATTGGGAAAAGATGAAGCTCATAAAATTGATTCACTGTTTACTTATTATATGAAATTATATAACTTTCATATTGACTATACTTATGTGTTTACTAAACAACCAATTGCAGCAACAAACAGTGAAAACGACTTTGCCAATTACAGCTATTATAAACCATTAGAAGATAAAGACATTAATAATGGAGTGGAACTGAAACTTATTTTCCCCGAGAAAAAACAATACATTATTGCTGAGATGGGAGTACCATTCATCACTTCGGTTATTCTCATCATTATTGTACTTATTCTTTTTTGGCGAACTGTTTTATCACTGATGAAAGAGAAAAAAATAGCGGAGCATACTACCGATTTTCTAAACAATATGACTCATGAATTTAAAACGCCATTAACAAATATCGCATTGGCAGGCAAGATGATACAAAAGGAATCAGGCATTATTGATGGAGATAAATTAAAACATTACTCAGGAATAATTCTCGAAGAGAATGAGAAATTACGACTTCAGGTAGAGCAGGTGTTAAGTATTACAGCTCTTGAAAGAGGTGAAATCCCTTTGCACAAAACAGAGCTCGACTTTCATTCCCTGATTAATGAATCTTTAAAATGCATGAATTTGCAGATA
>Ga0206936_1072_pt1 | contig 31429 bp, 13 predicted proteins | sample Alteio_BWOrgHeat_14_FD_152922 | JGI IMG/M metagenome (GOLD analysis project Ga0206936, IMG submission 152922) | Enriched cells from forest soil in Barre Woods Harvard Forest LTER site, Petersham, Massachusetts, United States -... | ecosystem: Environmental > Terrestrial > Soil > Temperate forest >... | reverse complement strand
AAAGAAACTGTGAGAGGGAAGTTTGTGAAACAATAAATAAAATCTATTGTAATCCTCCGGTTGTAGTATCATACCAATCTTTCTTCCTCACCAGTTTTAAATCCTGGAGGATGGATGATTTAACATTTATCTGGAAGCTATAACTTTGATGGCTTCCGAAAGGAACCCAATTCAGGTGCATCTCCCAGCAATGAAGATCGCGGTAAAAACTCAAGGAAGAATAAGAAATATCGTGCGCAACAAAATCATACCCTGATGTGAAAGCGATTTTCCATTTAGGAGTAAGTTTAAGATCACCGGTAAAGTTTAAAACCTGTGTAATAGGAGAGGTAAGAGTTGAATTTATACTCTTATTATAGTATAGATTGTAATTAACACTCAGGTTCCAGGGAATCTTAAAATCAATATAATCTCCGGGGTGTTTAGCTACATTTTCCTGTTCCTGTGTTGTTCCTTTCTTTGATGTCTGTGGTTTCAAAGCATCAGGATTCAAGGCAAAACTGCAGGTTGCGCTTGCATTAGTAATAGTTCCGATGGATTTGTTTTTATCATACATGTATTTGTTAACATCTCTGCCCAAAGAATCATATTGGTAAGGATCAAGACTTGCAGCAGCAGATATTTGAACCTTTTCGAAAAGAGTTGTTCGCCCTTGCATTGATATATGAGATAACTTTAAACTATCGGCGACAAAATTATAACTTCCACCAATACTGAGACTTTCAAATATCTTTATCTTTTTAGTGCCCTCAGATGTATCTGTATGTGTTTTTACTTTCATCTCAAGGTTATTATCCAGATTAAAGCCTATTGTATTGGATTCACCGGATGATGGTGGACCAAATATACCATTTTGAAAGTAAGAATACTTTTGTGACAATGAATCATTATAGTTATGAATGGTTTCATAATATTTAAAGTTTGGCATTGAAAAGTCGGGGCGGTAAGTAAAGCTCATAGAAGGTGTTATTACATGACGAATGGCAACAATATTACCTGTCTTGAAAGCATACATACCATATATAGTAGTGGATAAACTTGCTGATGCAGAACCATCGCCCGCTCTTTTAAACCCATGTTGAGGAATTACGTTAATACTATCAGCATTAGGATAATATTGTTCTTTAATCGATTCAATATACCATCGTTCGTTCCATGTCAGGTTTGGTGTGAGCGTAAAGTTTTTCAGTACTTTAAAGGAAGTAGAGATAGGAATTACATGATCCACACCATTAGTAAACTGGTCAATGTTTATTTTCTTCGGGAATAAACTATCATAAGTTTTAAGATTGTTTTCGAGCTGGCTGGAAGAACTTATGCTTATCTTTTCATACCATTTCTGAGTGCCGGTATTGTTTGAGTTTTTAAAGGGATAGATACTAGACATATTAAAACTTAGATTCGGTGCACTCACGTCAATTTCCTTTGTAAAATCATTCTGAGTATGAGTAATACTTGCGGAAAGATGGAAGGGAGAAGTTCCAAAATCTTTTGAATAAGATATAGAGGAAGCAAAGGTATTGGTAAGAAATCCAGTTCCTGATGAAAGTGTATTGGTAAAATAAGATGTACTGCTTAGGTTCACACTTGCAGAGAACATACTACCTGGTCTTGCTTTAGGGTCTTGAGAATGATGCCAGATAATATTGTAATCATGCGATGTGCTTGATGTTGCAGGCACTTCAGGGTCACCGATTTGGGTGAAGGACTTCTTATATTCAAATGTTCCGCTATAATGATAGCGATTGGAATAATCGGAAGATAAATCATAAGCCCAACTACCTTTAGTATAAATATCGCCTCGAACAGCAGCATCAAAATGATCGCTTAATCCAAAGTAATACCCACCTCTCTGTAAATAAAAGCCTTGAGTTGGAGAATCTCCATAAGTAGGAATTATAATTCCCGATGCCCTGCCTGTTTTACTCGGAAACAAACCAAAAGGAACAGCAATGGGAAACGGAACATCCCCGATGACGAGATACGCAGGACCGGTAATGATCTTTTCTCCCTGGATTACCTTTAATTTATGTGCTGCTATATAATAATCAGGTGTATCTTTATCACACGTAGTATATTTACCGTCTTTCATATAAGAACTGTTACCTGATTCTTTTTTTACAAGTTCCCCATGTATGTATCCATCACCTTGCTTAGTGGTAACATGTGTTATCTTACCTTTTTTAGTATCAAAGTTGTATTTTATAGTAAAGGCATTGAACTTATCACTCTTCTCGCTAAACACAGGCATACCGACATAATCACCGCTACTATCCCTTAAAAACTCTCCGGTACTATCTCTCCTTCCTTCAGCATAGACAGTATGTTCGGTCCAGTTTATCTCTATATAATCAGCATTTAAGGTAATGTCTTCGTAGTCAACCTGTGCATTTCCGTAAAGAAAAACTTTCTCATTAGCTATATCATAAACGATGGTATCTTTGGCTTTATACTTCACTTTTGACTTAATGGCGCTTGTTGATATGTCTGTTGATACTTTTGTGGTATCTTTTTTTACCGTATCATCTTTGGCGGTATCTTTGTAAGGTGAATAAAGAGGAATAGTTGAAATGTTAAAAGTACTGAAATCAATTGAATATGCGTTATATCCCTTCATGGAAAAGGATATCATACAGATGAAGAACACGGTTAATTTGACTATTTTCGCAACCAATTATGAAAAGCGTTTGTGAAGTTAGACATTCAAATTGGCGATAATATTAATGACGGAGAAGAAAAAGAGATTTTTATACACATTGCAAAACTAACTAAAATTAAACTTAATTGAATAAGAAACTGTTTCTTTTATCATTCTTTACCTGTATTGTATCCGTTTCGGTATCTGATAAACCGGTACGAAGCAAAAATTACACCATAAAAAAAGTAGTCATTGATCCTGGGCATGGTGGAAATGATTCAGGATGTCTTGGTTCATCCTGCCAGGAAAAGAATATTGCATTAGCAATTTCCCTTAAGTTTGGGCGATTGATTGAAGAGAACTTCAGGGACATTAAGGTTATTTATACACGCACTACCGATAAGTTTGTTGATTTAGGAGAACGTGCAGAAATATCAAACCGTGAAAATGCTGATTTGTTTATATGTATTCATTGTAACTCTTCTCCCGGAGGCAGTGCTTATGGTATTGAGACTTATGCAATGGGAATCTCTAAATCTGATGCAAATCTTAATGTAGCTAAACGTGAAAATGCATCAATTTTATTGGAAGATAATTATGAGAAGAATTATAACGGCTTTAATCCTAACTCGCCTGAATCAAATATTGTTTTTACTTTATATCAGAATGCTTTTCTTGACCAGAGTTTATCTTTAGCAGCGAAAATTCAACATGAAGTAGGGTTAGCAGGGAGATTTGACAGGGGTGTTAAACAAGAGCGATTCTTAGTTCTTTGGCGTACCACAATGCCAAGCATTCTTGTCGAAACAGGTTTTCTAACCAATCCGACAGAAGAAGCATTTATGAAAACCGAAGATGGTCAGAATATAATAGCAACGGCAATATTCAAAGGGTTTAAAGCATATAAAGCGGAAGTTGAAAGTGGGGTAGGAGTGAAGGTACCCAAAATCAATAAAGAAACTAATGATGTTGTTAATCCTCCTCAAAAGAATAAGATTGAAGGACTAAACTTATATAAGGACACCATTTCGATTACTAAGCAATATGTTGCCCCAAAGAAGGACTCTGTTCCGGTTGTAAAAGAAGTTAAAACAATTCCCAAAGATACTGTTGAAACAAAGAGCCCTACAAAAGAAAATATTGTTTCAACTACTGATAACGATACCTATTTCACAGTTCAGATAGCCATCTTACCATCTCCTGTGCCTGTAACTTCTCCTAAATTTAACGGAATAGATAATGTGCGGATGGAAAACTGGGGTGGCAATACTTATAAATACATGGCAGGCAAGGAAAAAGATTTTAACAAAATAACTATTATTCAAAATCAGCTTAGAACAAAGGGCTTTCCCGATGCTTTTGTAGTGGCATATAGCAATGGAAAGCGAATAACTGTGAGAGAAGCATTATTAATTCTCGATAAAAAGAATTAGTTTTACACCCTCAAAAATAATTACAATTTGAAAATATCTAAAGAAATAAAAATAGGATTCATTTTTGCTGCAGGAGCATTCATTCTTGTATGGGGTATTAATTTCTTTAAAGACAGGCACCTGTTCTCAAGTAATCGTACGCTTTATGCTGTTTACAAGGACATTGCAGGGCTTACTCCTGCGAACCCTATCATTGTTAACGGTATGAAAATAGGGCAGATTGATGATGTGTATTTTACAAAAGATACCACAGGAAAAATTGTTGTGCGAATGATAATTGACAATAAACTCATTGATATACCAAGAAATTCTACCGCCCGCATCATTACTTCTGATATAATGGGTGCAAGGAAAATGGAGATTGTACTGGGTAATGATTATCAGCATCTGGCTCAGCAGGGCGATACACTTCCTTCGTCTGTTCAAACGAGTATCCTTGACGTGGTAAGTGAACAATTTGCACCAGTAAAAGAAAAGGCTGAAAGAACAATAGCATCTCTTGATTCTGTATTGGTAGTCATAAAAGATATTTTTAATAAAAAGACTCAAAGTGATTTGCAGGAGGCTATGTCTAGTCTTAATAATATGATTCATTCAATAGAGCATGCAACGAAACAAGTTGATGTATGGGTGGCTAAGGATGGTAAACTGAATACTATATTTGGTAATATTGAATCTATCTCAACTAATATCAGGAATAATAACGATAAGATAACAAAGGTGATAAAGAACTTCTCTGATATAAGCGATTCGCTTGCTAAAGCTAATTTTGCTGCCACAATTAACAATGCCAATCAAATACTTTCTAATGCCAATGATATTATTGCAAAAATAAATAAAGGAGAAGGCACTATGGGCTTATTGATGAATAATGATAGTCTGTATAATGGATTAAGTCGATCTGCAGCTGACCTTGATAAACTATTGAAAGACCTTAAAGAAAACCCTAAAAGGTATATCAACTTTTCTTTGTTCTGATAAGATATTCGACTCTTATAACAAAAAAAATCCCCGATGTTAGTCGAGGATTTTTCAATTATCTATTTATAATTACTTACCTGCTCATATAACTCTGAATAGTACTACCTGGTCCTTCGCCCAATGAACCATCTGCAAAAATCTGAATATCATAAAACACACCTGGGGTTAATCCTGTAATAACCATTTTTAATCCTTTTTTGGTACCTATTATAGTATAAGCACCTCCGCCACCTGTAACTCTTCCTCGGGCAATATAACCTTGCGCCCCTTCTACTGCTAAATATTTTGCAACTATATTTCCAGGATGTCCGTTATCAGAAAATACTACATTCAACACTTTTGTCATCTTAAATTTAGGACCACGGGTTAATTTGTTTGCAGTTACACCAACGCTTTCAAGTATAGCTAAATCATTAGTACATGTGTTGGCAATATAGATACACAATTGTTTCATCAATAATTTTATCTGGGCTAAATAAATATTAGCATTGATGTAATCTTTACTGTCATGAGCATTATTGTATAAGTCAATCATATCATTAATAGTGATAAGTGTCGGAAAAGGAGTAGGATAATGAGTACTGGTCGACATTAAATTAAGAACCTTATTAATGTATGTAAAATATTTTGCCCTGCTCAATCTTTGAAAACCAAGATTTACAGTATAAACATTAGTAGTGGTAATAGTAAATGCTTTAATAATAGCATCTTTGGCACGTTTTAAAATACTTCCTTTTTCTTTTGCAGCAATAATCCTACGCTTTCTTTTGCTGCCCGAAGCCTGTTTTACTTTCTGCAGAGGACCGACATTATTGTCGATGTGTCTCTGTTTAATTGATTTACTCATTTTTTTTATAATTATATTATTTATTGTATTTAATCTCTTTTACGGTAACATTTAAAAAAGGTTTCAAAAACAGCAAATTATTTTTAATTATTTCAAATTTTGATAAAATTTATTTTTAAAAATATTATGAAAATCTTGATAAAATGTTTACCTGAAAGACGCTTTTCAGATAGGGATAATTAAATAAATAGTATCTTAGAAACAGAAAATTCCTTAGCTTGCAAATTTCATTCGCAGTATATCGAATGACGTTCGCAGTATATCGAATGACATTCGCAACGTATCGAATGACGTTCGCAACATATCGAATTTCATTCGCAACATATCGAATGGCGTTCGCAGTATATCGAATGGTGCTCGATAGGTTGTTTTTGATAAAAAACAAGTGGTTTTGAAGCTAAAAAGGTGTAATATACTTAATATAAACTACGCCGAAATCCTTATCAACAATGGGTTCTAAGTGTTTTTAGATAAGATTTTCATAAAACAAATCGCCTCTTTCAGTTTTGAAAGAGGCGATTCTTTGTTGGATGAAATGAATGATGTGTTATTGTGTTTTAACCATTCGTTTGGTATCAATTACTTTGTTGTTAATTATTAAAGAATAAGAATAAACTCCATTTGCGAGATTAGCAGAAGTAACATTTAATTCTCCCATACCTGTTTCTGTGATGGTAAATACTGACATTTCATTGCCGTATTCATCAAAGAAACTGATTTGTGCATTGGTAATGTTTCCAGGAATGAAGTACTTAATCTTTGTACCGCCATCTCCTCCAAAAGGATTGGGTTGGTTCTGGAAGAGAATTGGCGAACTGCTCATACTGTTTAAATCAATGGTATGAATGTTAACATTGTTTCCATTACCGTTATTGTTATTATCACCACCATTAGAAGTGCGGCTTCCACTATTACAACAGTTATTTATTTGTGTTGTAAGATTGTTGATTTGGTTTTGCAAATCACTAACTGTTGAATTTAAGTTATCAATCTGGCTTTTCTGTGCTTGTTTTGCGGAATCGAGTTGCTGAATTGCACGGACTGCAATGGGCGTGATTTCGGCATAATTAATTCCTTCATAGTTAATACCTGCAGTAATTACATTTCCTAAACTGTCGAAAGTTGGTGCCATTGAAGTTTTGTCTGTAAGCTCTGGCAAAAACTGGTCAACATCTTGCGCCACAAAACCCCATTGCTTTGCACCAGTGAAACGCATTTGAGGATAATCAGATGTTTTCCAAAAATAGGTTTTAGGAGCAAATTGATTGATGATCACAAGTGCATCTGCAATAGGAGTTATGTTTTGTTTAAACTGTTGGTCCGAAGTTGTAAAAACAGTGGCATGACACTGACCAATTACATTCACTTTACCATTGAAATAACCAGCCCATGAATTGGCATTTGTTGTATCTGTAAGAGGGATTGTTCCATAAACTCCATAGTTAAAATTATATTTCCCTGTATCAATACATGTTGCACTTCCATACACTCCATAATTATATACAGAATCACCTAGAATATGAAGTCCAACAACATGACCATCTGCTACTCCTTCAACGCCATAAAATTTTTTTCCTGCAGTCCCTGTTGCAATTCCATAAAGACCAATATTACTAGCGGCTCCGGAATCAACAAAATAACCTGCATAATTACTTCCATTAGCTCCATTGGTTAACGAATAAATTCCATAACTGGAAATTGGTCCTGATTGAAATACATCTTTATTAATTACTCTTAATGCAATGGGTATAGAAGAAATTGCACCAACATTAGATCGAATAATATCAACCCTGGCACCTAAAGTTGAACCGCAATCATACCCGAATCCAACACTATTAATACCTATTCCTCCAGAACTATTCGTATAAGATGGCTGCCCTGAAAAGTAAACATTATTTGAATCAAGATTAATACCTATATTATTACCAGGTCCATTGGTTAAAGAATTACCCGGGCAGGGAGCAAATCCTTGAGAGGTATCTTTAACATAAATAACATTTCCGCTCGTATCCACAGCCAATACACCTGGTCCCGGGTTAGCCTGTGTAGAACATTTTGCAGTCATATCTCTGAATCGTAATCCGCTAAACCCAATACCGCTTCCGGCAGGCGGTGCATCAAAATGATAACCTGCCGAAGCACCTGTCCAGGTTCCATAATTTATTTCAAGTTTATTCTGAGGACCAAATTGAACTGCATCATTCGACAATCCAATTCCAACAGAATAATTATTATCAGCAAGAATCATTTTATGGTCATGGGTTACAATTGTATTTGCACCAATTGCAATAGAATTACTAAGAGTAGTATAATTGTTTATTAATTGGGCATTTCCGCCCAGATATAAATTTGAGTCTCCTGAAATTTGGTAAAGTCCAGCCGAATCACCATAGAAAGAATTACATGCTCCTGAAGTTAAGTTAAATGCAGCGTAATCTCCTGACAAAACATTGTTTTCTCCATTATTAACATCACCCGTTCTCCATCCTACACATACATTTGAATATCCGGTTGTTGAACTTGATGAACAATGATCTCCAACATAAGTATTCAAAGCACCTGTCGTATTACTTGCACCGGCTTCTTTTCCATAAAAGGAATTTCCATTTCCAGTAAGATTACTTTGCCCTGTTTTATAACCCACAAAGGTGTTCCATCCACCGCCAGTATTGTCCTTCCCGGCATACGCCCCAACAAATACATTATCAGAAAATGTAGTTGAATATCCTGCTAAATAACCTACGCAAACATTGGTATTTCCTTCAATATTTAAGAACAGAGCACTATCTCCAATACTTGTATTTTGATAACCGATGGTATTGTTGAAACCGGAACTATAGCCGTAGAAGGCATTACTATATCCAGTCGTAATTCCAACCCCGGATAAATAACCACCGAAGACATTACAAACTCCATTGTTATGCAATATTGTTGTATCTCCGATCATGTAGCAGCCTATGTAATTGTTGACTGAATTGGGGTAGACAATTAGGGTGTCAATTGAAATGTGCTTTGCTACACTTAATTGATACGGAGGGTGAACAATGCCGCTTCCTACTCTTTGATTAAGTGGGTTTGTATATAAATAAGGAGGTGTTAAATTATCCCATTGTGCATAAATATTATTAACTGCGAGAATTGATAATACACATATTATCAGGATTCTCATTTTTACTGTACTTTTCATTGTTTTATATTTTTATTAATTTAAAATTTAACGTTTGATTTTTATATATTATTTTAATGATTAAAACGCCACCATTAATGTTACCAATAGGAATTTTTTCAAGTGTTTCAAATATCTTTTGCTTAAAGAAAAGCTCCCTGCCAAATACGTCATATATTGTAATACTATAAGGTTCATTTAAGCTAGCAAAATCAATATTCACATAATCAACTCCAGGATTAGGATAAATAGAAATAGTTGGATGATTGGAAATTTCTTCAATCCCAGTCCAGTTATAATTATATGTATATGCGGAATCGGTGGAGACACATATATCATCAACATAATAATAAGCTACTTGGGAATTACCAGATATTTGTATTGATGTAGTGAGGGAATCTGTGAAAAAATTTCCAATACTTATGTATGAATAAATGGAATCCGCAATAAAAGAACCTCTTATCCTTGTCCAATTTGTCGTATCTGTAATTATTGTATTCGTATAAATTTGCGAACAATTACAAGGTAACATATTGCTATTTATATAATTTAAAGTTGAAAAAAGCACGCCTAATTTATTAACAGCACAGTAATCAGTTCCATTTCCTGCTGCTAGGCTAACTTTTAAATTAATAAAATATTTTGTGCCTATTTGTAAAGGACTTGCCAGAGTTGTGCCTAAATATTCTCTAACACCAGAAGTGCCATATTTTGCTGGAAAACCAGCATATCCGTTCCCAGAAGCTGGGTATTGATAACCCCAAAAATTAAGTGGAACTTCAACATCCGGATGTGTCAAATCACAAGCATTAAAATAATCTGGAGTAGAGCTAACATTATACCAGCCGACTGCATAAGTTATTTGCGATAAACTATTTGGACAGGTATCATAAATTTCAAAACTTGGATTAGGAACAAGATTCTGTGATTTCATTAAAGAATAACTGAACAAGCAAACAACAATTATAAATATAGTTTTCATAACATATGTATTTAAATTATTTAAGAATGTAAAGGTACAATATATTTATTTATCAGGGTGCTCGTGTTATATTTCTTAGATTATACATTTTAGTTTTACTATTTCTATAAAACAACGGCGGGGAAAACTGCCACTGTTTAGGAGGTTCGTCCAAGAACCCGTACCACATTTGACAATGCCCCCGCCTGACGGAGGACATTTAAACTTCAAATGTGGCACTTAATACTTTGTATTTTGAAACTTGGACGATTCCCTAAACAGTATTTTTAAACGCCTTTATTTTAATTTATCTTTTTACATAGCTTATTGCGTTAATTTTAACGTGGTAAAAGTAATAATAAAATAATTAAGATTCTAACGCTATTATAATTTTGCGCAAATCCTGACATAGTTTCGGTAAATCCCGACAAAAGAATTTACGAATTGAAATAATAAAAGCAACTGTGAGAGGGAAGTTTGTGAAAGAGTAAAGAATAAAATCGACTTTAATATATCGTTTTTTTTATATCCCTAAGTCATAAAGGAGAAATACCTCTAAGTTTGAGTCATAGAAATAAACACCTCTTTTAACATTATATTGTTAGTCCTTTTAAAAATAAATTTGTGTGGCGTTTTTATTTTCCGTAATATTGCATAAACCCTTAGTATCAAATGAATATATTTAATCCCTGCCCTCCCTGATAGAATTCCCTTTGTTCTTCTGAAAATTATATTCAATCTTAAATCGAAAAAAAATATTAATCTAAATAAAAGTAAAAATTATATGAAAAATTCAATTACCAATTCGAAAAACAAAAACCTTGCTGCTTTTGGTGCAAACAGGTTTATTCTGATAGCATTAATTGCTATGGCGTTCTTTATTTCAACAGCAGGAAAATCAAAAGCGCAAAATGTCAACATTCCTGATTCTAATTTCTTAGCCGCACTTATTAATCTTGGTTTTGACACCAATAACGATGGCCAGATATCGTATTCGGAAGCTGCAGCGGTTACCTATATTGATGTAACAGGCTCAAATATTTCTGATTTAACAGGGATAGAGGCATTTATCAACATTACCGATTTATATGTCGGCTCAAATAATTTAACAAGTATTAATGTATCTTCAAATACGGCACTTGTTAATTTTGATTGCGATGGTAATTCTTTAACAGGTTTAAATGTATCTTCTAATCCGGCACTCGCTTACCTGGTTTGCTATACCAATCAAATAACAAGTCTTAATGTATCCTCCAATCCATCATTGGGTTACCTGGATTGCAATTCCAATTTAATAGCAAGTCTGAACATAACAAGTAATCCATCTCTTACTTACCTTGATTGCAGTACAAACTCATTAAACAGTCTTGATGTTCATGTAAACACATCTCTAACGAATCTTTTTTGTTTCAGCAATGAAATCAGTAGTTTAAATATTATGGCAAATACTGCTCTTCAACGGTTTGATTGCAGCAATAATTTATTAACAAGCATTGATGTATCAAAAAACACGGCGCTTGTTTTCTTGTTTGTTAATAATAATCATATAACGAGTCTGGATGCACACCTTAATAACAATCTTCTTATCTTTCATTGCCAGAATAATCTTTTGACCAGCCTGAATATTCAAAATGGAAATAACACAGCAATATCAGGGACATCGAATAGCTTTGATGCTTTAAATAATCCAAGTCTTACTTGTATACAAGTTGATAATGTTGCATTTTCGCAAGGAACCTGGGTAGATGTAGATCCTACGGCAAGTTTCAGCACCAATTGTTCACCATGTAATATTTCTGCTCCTGTTATAACAGTAGTTAATAATTGTAACGGAACATCAACATTAACAGCAACAGGTGTTACCGGAACACTTGCATGGAGTAACGGAGGAAGTGATAATCCACATACTGTAACTTCGGCTGGTAACTATACAGCAACACAAACATTAAATGGCTGCACAAGCCCTGTAAGTAACTCCGTATCTGCTACTCCACATACTAATCCTGCTTGCAGTATATCGGGCAGTTCAAGTGTATTGGGTGCAGTTGCAAATACTTTTACGGGACCTGCCAATATGGATTCTTACTCATGGTCGGTTAATGGAGACGGTTCTAGTATTTCAGGGTCGTCTTCAGGATCATCGGTATCTATCTCATCTTCTTGTAATTCTGGCTCCTATACGGTGAATGAAACAATAACAAAAAATGGATGCAGCAGCAATTGCAATATGGCTGTGAGCGTAGCAGCAAGTGGAACAATAACAGTTTATTCATCTTTATACACTACAGGTGATGGAAACCATCCATCGGTTACCAAGTCCGCATTATTGACAAATTTAAAGGTATTCAGTAAGCACACTTGCGGTGACCCTGATAATAATCAAAATCATTATTCAAATATATGGAATGGCACAACGGGTTTAATTACCAATGTATCAATCAGTAATCCTGTACTTGTAACTTATGGAGGAGGTCCTGCATATAAATATGTAGTTACTGTTCCTATTGCCGAATCATATTTGATTATTGGTCGCTCTACTATTTCGTCAAATCATTGCGATGGCGGAACTTGCACTATATATACAGGTGAAAGAGTAGGGGACCATGATGACGGAGACGATTTAGATGCTTGTTCAAACAATGAAGTACGATTCAATACAGTAATAAAGGATAAAGACGGAAAATGTAAAGAAGGTGTAAATCAAGTTGAGCATGGTTCATTATTGTTAATAATTTCTCCGGCTACGCTTGAATTTACTGATTCTACTGATAATCTTCCTGTAGTTTATGAATCTGTTGATGGTAACTGGGATGTTGAGGTACAACCAACGCCTCCTTATGGATTTTATGCATCTCCCGACGGTTCTCTTTCCACAAGTGTTCAGGACAGCGTGATAAATGGGGTTCAGTTCACGATTATAGATACAGGAAGTGTTTGGACAAATACTGAACTTAAACATACTATTCAACATAAAGGCTCTAAAAGAATTGTATTTTCTCACCCTGCTATGGTAAACAACAGGACTAATAAATTGGTTGGAATAACTATTCAGCCTAATCCTGCCAATGATAATATCCGGATTCTACTGCCGAATTTTGAAGGATTAGCTACTGTTTATGCTTACAATATCTTCGGGCAAAAAATAATTGAGCAGCCCATATCATTATTTGATGGAGCTTCAGCTTCTTTAGATATATCTTCTTTGCCAATGGGTGTTTATTTGATTTCTGTTGAAAACTCTACCGGAAGGGTGTCAACTAAGTTAATTAAGGAAAATTAATCTTCGGAAAGGTATAAATTTCTCTCTCGAATAGAAAAAGAGGCTGTCAATATTGGCAGCCTCTTTTATTTAATTCCATGGTCTGATAAAAGCTGAAAGAGGGCGATATGAACCTTTTCAGAACCCTTTTTATTGATGACATTATTGTTATTTCCTGATAATCTTTGTTAGCTGGAATTTGTATAATGATTATTTTATTATCTTTGCCCTCTTTAAATAAAATAGATTTTAAACAATTAAATTAAAAAACATGAGAATATTTACTCTGAAACTCAAAAGAAGTTTGTTACTGCTTTCATTGTTAATTGCTGCCGGGCAGATGATATATGCACAATTTCCGGTTATCAATTCATTTAACCCTGTAAGAGCTTGTTCGGGTTCAGGAATAAACGATACCCTTTTTGGAACAAACTTATCGGGAGCAATTAGTGTGAGCTATAATGGTACTGGTGCCACAATTATATACGATAGTAACGATACTCTTATTGCAATTGTGCCAAATGGAGCAACAACAGGTAATATTTCCATTCTTACCATCAATGGTCCGGCGTCAAGCAGTACTGTATTTACAATAGATACTATTCCTGCTCAACCAGGACCTATTACCGGAAATACAACTATTTGTGGTGGAGGTACTCAAACATATTCTGTATCTCCTGTTTCCGGAGCTACAAGTTATATGTGGACTTTACCCACAGGATGGACAGGAAGTTCTACATCTAATTCAATTTCGGTTACGCCCGGATTTGGAAGCGGAACAATAAGCGTTACAGCACAAAATGAATGCGGATCGAGTCCGGCACAAACACTAACAGTTAATGTCTATAACTCACCTAATCCTATAATTACAGGATTAACTAATACCTGTACAGGGGATTCGATAAAACTAATGGTTGGAACTTATGCTTCTTATAGTTGGAGCACAGGTTCTACGGTTGATAGTATTTATGCTCATAGTTCTGGTACTTATTCAATTACCGTTACCGATACAAACGGATGCACTGGTTCAGCATCTAAAATTTTGCTTTTTGGTACTAATCTCTCTCCTGTTATTAGCGGTAATACTTCGTTCTGTTCCGGAGATTCATCTCTTCTCACAACGGGAATGTATAGTAATTACCATTGGAGTAATGGCGATACAACCACTAACAATATTTATGTGAAAAATCAAGGTACTTATACTGTTACAGTTACCAATGGAACTGGTTGTACCGGAAGCGCTTCAGTTGCAATTACGGTAAACCCATTGCCAACCCCTGATATTACTCCTAGCGGTTCAACAACCTTCTGCCAGGGTGGTTCAGTTACACTTGATGCTGGTACATACTCAGCTTATACATGGAGCACAGGTTCCACATCTTCCTCCATTTCGGTTAATGCCTCCGGAACTTATAAAGTAACTGTTACCAATATTAATGGCTGTATGGGAAGTGATTCACAAGTAGTAGTTGTAAATGCTCTGCCAACTCCAATCATCACTCCAAATGGAGCAACAACATTCTGTCAGGGAGGTTCTGTTTCACTTGATGCAGGCTCTTCTTATACTTCTTATCATTGGAATAATGGTGCTACCACAGAAATAATTACATCAAATGTTTCTTTTAACTACATTGTGACAGTAACAAACAGCAATGGTTGTTCTGCCAGTGCTTCACAAACAGTTACTGTTAATCCTGTGCCTGTGCCTGTTGTTTCTTCAAACAGCAATACCACTTTTTGTTCAGGAGATTCAGTAGAATTATATACCGATGTTTATTCTTCTTATCATTGGAGTAATGGTGCAACAACACAAAGCTTCTATGCAATGAACGCAGGTACTTATACCGTTACGGTGACTAATAATTTCGGATGCACAGCGACTGCAACGTCTCCCGTTATCACTGTTCATTCTTTACCAACTGTTGCGATTACTGGAGCAACTTCTATTTGTACAGGAGATTCATCATTATATCTTCGTTCAACCAGCGGTTATCCATCTTACATGTGGAGTACAGGAGCTACTGCAGATAGTATTCAAGTTCTTATTTCTGGAGCGTACACAATAACTGTTACCGATTTAAATGGTTGTATGAACAGCGTATCACACTCGGTTATTGTAGATAGTATCTTGCATCCTTCAATTACGGGAGCAACTGCAATTTGTGCAGGAACTTCAACAACACTTAATGCCGGAATGTATCTGCATTATAGCTGGAACAGTGGTGCCGCCACAACCCAGTCTATCACCCGTGATACTGCAGGAACCTATGTAGTTACTGTTCACAATGATTCTACTTGCCAAGGAACTGATTCAGTAACAGTTATTGTTAATCCATTACCTACTCCTGCAATAACCTCTAACGGACCTGATACTTTCTGTGCTGGAGGCTCAGTAACATTGGATGCAGGTGTTTTTGCTTCCTATCTTTGGAATATCAACAATGATTCAGTTGAAACCAATATTGCTATTATCTCAGGTAACTATACAGTTACTGTAACTGATGCAAACGGATGTACCAAAACCGCTTCAAAAACTGTGGATGTTATTCCATTACCGCCACCATTTGCAATTTATTATCTAAGTGGTCAATTGTTTTCAGCTTCTACTACAAATAATCAATGGTATCGAAATGACACATTAATTGTCGGAGCTACAGGTCAGCATTATATTCCATCTCAAACCGGAACTTATACTGATATTGTTACTATAAACGGCTGTTCTACAGAATCATCAGATTCTATTATTGTAACTGAAATTGGTGCAGGGATTAATGAAATTTCAACCAATAATCATTTTAATTTATTCCCTAATCCTAATAATGGTAACTTCACGCTCTCTTATTCCCTGTCCTCTCCTCTTCAAACTCAATTCATTATTAAAGATTTTGTTGGCAGAACAGTTTATTCCCAACCAATTATAAATTCTTCTCAATCAACAATTGACCTATCTTATTTAAGCAACGGTATTTATTATTGGGAAACAATATCCAATAACAGTATTTTGGAGAAAGGGAAGATAGCTGTCATAAAATAAAATTTCGGACTTATAAAATTATCTTTGAACAAAACAGTCTCTCCATGCAAAAGGAGGGACTGTTTTGATTTTATAACAATTCAGGTTCCTAACTTGTCTTCGATTCATTGGGATTTCTGATGCCCTTTTCATTATAACTTAACTCCGATATATTTCTTATAACACCTGTCTCATTTATACTTAGCACTGACCAAATTACCTATTTTACTTCAATTACTACCACTAATTACTGTTTGATTTTTCATAATGTAATTTCTGAGAATAAACTTGTTGTAGAATAATTTTCTTTGTTAAATGACCACTCAATTGCAGTTATACAATTCATTTTAAATTGGCATAATAGCTACAATTAGAAAAACTTAATTTAAATTTGTAATGTTAAATTCGAAAAATATATTGAAATACCTATTGCAATTTAAATTCCTGATTTGTCTTTGTTTTCTTTTTATGATATTAAAAAGTAACGGACAGAAAGATAATTCTTATATAATCAATGTAGAACACATTGGTTTGGAAGATGGATTGGCAAGCAAAAGCGTTTATTGTGGAATACAGGATAGCAAGGGTTTTATTTGGTTTGGAACAAATCATGGATTGCAAAGATTTGATGGAAAGAATTTTAAACTTTTTACCAAAGAAAAAAATAATCTTCAGGATAATAATATTCTTAGGATTGTAGAAGATGAAAATCACCTTTTATGGATAATTTATGGTTTCCCGGGAACAGACAGAACAGTAAATCATAAAATTGATATTATGAACCTTGATGATTATGAGGTGATGAGTCTTACAGCAAAATTTGGCAATAAAATTCCTTTTACGGAAGATAAAATTGATGCAGTTACTTCAAATGAAAGAAATGAACTCGCAATAGTTACTTCTTCAGGTCACAAAACAAAAGAAATTTATTATTATTCGAAGAAGGTTGGTTTTACAAAAATATTTTCGGATAATAACATCAATACCTATTTTGCTTATGGCATTTATTTTAAAAGTGATTTATTGATATTTTCAGATGATAAAGAGCAAACATTTCAATTGAAAACCAATGGTAAATGGAATTCCACACATTATAACCTCACCAATGTTTATGGTTTATTGCCTTTGGGATTTGCTGCTAATGGAAAAACTTATGTCACTGCCTCTACCCGTTATATTCAAGGTAAATTAGTTCCAAAGCCATCATTTTTAGAATTGTTTCCTGATGGAAATACAAAACCACTGAACAACCAGTTATTTGATAATGGGTATTGCGTTGATGGCAGTGATAGTTATATTCAAACTTTGAATGATATAAAAAGTGGCAACACCATTATTTTTCAAAATAAAAAAGGTATAGTGTTATTTGATGGTGGTCAATATCTAACGCTAATTGATACACTTAAACTAAAAGAAAACAACCAGTTTTTTATATATGATTATTTTACCGCGACTGGAGATAAACATTGGATTTGCACCAGCCTGGGAATTTATTCTGTGACGGTAAAACCAAATCATTTTACGCATTTTCTTAGCCCAGACGAAATAAAAGTAAATGTAGCTACCGCATATCAAACTAGAAGTATATATGCAGATTCTACAGATGTATTTATTAATTCGTGGGCAGGGTTTTATCATATAAAAGATAATCATTCGGGCTTACATGTCTATACAAAACTTCTGAATAACAGGGAACAGGCTTCATCAGAAGATGGATTTTATTTCGATGGAAAATATTTTTGGATTACAGGTAAATTATCTACTCTAGTTAGGTATTATTATCCTGAAAATGGAGTTAAAATATTTCCTGAAGATGAAGAATCTGCCCTGTGGTCGGGAATAAAAACCAAGACAGGATCATTGATAACAGGCAATGTGTTTGGTTTGAGTAAATTATATGGAGATCATTTTGGTAAAGTATATTATTGTAATAAGGATGAAAGCCCTAAATGCTGGGTTTACCAATTTTTTTACAGCTCAGATGGTAAGTTATGGGCAGTTACCAATTCTGGTTTGTTTGATATAAATGCAAATGATTGTGTCATTTCAAATTACTCTTCGAAAGCAAAGGAGAAGGACCATAAACTTCCTTTCGATGATTTTCATTATGTTTATGAAGACAATGATGAAAATTTTTGGATTGCAACTAATGGTGCTGGTTTAATAAAATGGAACAGAAAAATGAATTCTTTTCAACAATATACAGTAGCTGATGGACTTAGTTCTAATGTTCTGTATGCCATTCTTGACGATGAAAAAGGATTTTTATGGATAAGTTCTGAATACGGTATTATTCGATTTGACAGGAATAATAATTCTGTAAAGATATTTACAACAGCAGATGGTATTACAGATAATGAATTCAATCGTATAAGTTATTTTAAAGCAAAAGACGGAAGGATGTTTTTTGGCGGGTTGAAAGGAGTTAATGCTTTTTATCCTAGGGATTTTTGGGCAGATTCATCATCTGTTAATACCTCTTTGAGAGTAATTTCCTTTAATAAATTTATTGGAAAAGAAAATAAGCTCCTCGACAAAACTAATGAATTTAATAAGTCAAATTCCATCACTTTAAACCCAGGCGATAATTTCTTTACTCTTGAATTTCAATTACTTGATTTTGAAAACGGCAAACATCATTATGCATATATGATTGAAGGATTAGAAAATGATTGGAATTATATTAATGAAAACTCCATTCGCCTTAGCGGATTACCTTATGGAAACTATTCCCTAAGAGTTAAAGCACAGAATATTCAGGGAACATGGAGTACTTCGCAATTGAGAATTCCACTGGAAGTTATTATCCCTTTTAATAGAACAAAGTGGTTTTATGTTTTCCTTATTTTCCTTGTTGCAATGCTGGTTATCTTTATTTTTCGTTTGCGTACCCGGCAACTTAAACTTTCAAATTTATTACTCGAAGATAAAGTAAAGGATCGAACATTACAATTACAAAAATCGCTTGGAGAAAAAGAAATATTGTTAAAAGAGAAAGATGTATTGATGAAAGAAATTCATCATCGAGTAAAAAATAATTTACAGGTAATTTCGGGGTTACTTGAACTTCAGGGAAAAACACTGAATGATGAAACCGCAAAAAATGCACTTACTGAGGGAAGAAGCCGTGTTCACAGTATGGCTCTTATTCATCAGAACCTTTACCAGTTTGAAAACCTGAGCAGTATTAATATGAATCGTTTTGTAAGGAGCTTATGTGAGCAGGTATCTGAAGTATTTCAAAAAGAAAAACAATTGGTTGAAGTCACGTTTACTATACCAGAAACAACAGAATTAGATATTGATACAGCTGTTCCATTTGGATTAATATTAAACGAGTTGCTTACTAACTCTTTTAAGTATGCTTTCAATACTAAATCCGGTGGAAAAATTAACATTGAAGCATCCATTTTACATAATGGTAAATACGAATTAACTTATTTTGATAACGGACCTGGCTTGCCCGTTGGTTTTGATTTGACAAAAGCTAAATCGCTTGGAATGCAATTAATATATGATCTTTGCAGACAAATAGGAGGAAAAATAAAATATGAATATAAAAATGGAGGTCTTTTTATTATTACCTTTGCTAACAGAGAAACAAGAAAGAAGGAGGAATAAAAGATGCCGGTACTTAAAATTGGAATAATAGAGGATGAACTAATAATAGCCAGAACCATTATTAATTCTTTGGATGAATTGGGCTATGAGCATTGCGGACCTTCAATCAGCTATACGGAAGCTATTGAAATGCTGGAGAATGATAAACCGGATTTTTTATTAGTTGACATCAATCTCTCAGGTAAAAAAGATGGCATTCATGTTGCGGAAAAGGTAAACGAATTATACAAGCTGCCGTTCATTTTTCTTACAGCAAATACGGATATAATTACAATTGAACGTGCCAAGCAGGTGAAACCACATGCATATATTGTTAAACCATTTACCAAGGAAGAATTATTTGCAGCAATCGAAATTGCGTTCAGTAACTTCACTGGAAATAAGGAAAAGCAGGTTTCTGATAGGATGATTTCTTATAAAAATAAGGATACTATGTTTATAAAAGACGGCTATCATTTTCATAAAATAGTATATAGGGATATCTTATACCTTGAAAGTGACCATAATTATGTTACTGTTTTTTTGACTCATGATAAAAAACATCTTATCAGAACTCCTTTCAATGAATTTCTGGAAACACTGCCTCCTTTACTTTTTATGCGTGTTCACCGACGCTATGCTATTAATATTGAGCAGGTAGATACTTTGAATATAACCGAAGTAAAAATAAAAGGAACTTCGATCCCTGTTTCTAAAGACATTAGGGAAGAGCTGATGAAACGCTTGGGTATTTCATAAATCTGATAGGGGCTTTCGGGTTATCATCCCGCAACAAATAAAAAAATAAAACACATTCCATTTTCGATTCCTACATGAAGGAATTGGCAAAAGTAAGTGTTTTGCTATATAGTTAAGATATATACACGATTCCATTCCTACGGTCATCCTCACCGTTAAAAATTAAAAAGCTACCGTTCATACAATGATTGCAAACGGATGAATGGACTTAACTTTAATTTGCAGTCAATAAATAGTCATATTCTTAAAATTAAAAACAATGAAAAAAATTTTCACTTCCCATAATTCCATGTTTTCATCCCTCGAAAACATACTTTCATCCCATTTTTTTGATTTCGTTTATTTTCTGATATATACTTGCAACCGCAATGGCATTATTAGACTTAGATAAAATAATTATTAATCGAACGATTGCAGGAATTAATTGCAACAATTGTGGGGGAACGCTTAAATTGATAGAAAAAAAATCAAACACTGTAAAAATCATAAATATGTTAACCCTGGGAAAAGTAAAATCTAAAAACTATGAATGCGAACTCTGCAAAAAGCAATTTATACTGATCTGAAATTAAATTAACCCTAATAAAAATTATTAAAAATCATATTCAATTAAAATTAAAAACAATGAAAAAAAATCTAAACAAAATTATTCTAACGCTCAGCATGCTATTTATGCTAGGGCAAGGCGCAATGGCACAATGCCCTTTAGTGCTCGACCAATCTGTTACCTGCACTGACAACACATGGAACACAGGTGGCTATTATGTTGCTCAAACATTTACGGCTGGAACATCAGGAAACCTGATGAAGATAAGCCTTAAATTTCAATCAGGAGGCAGCGGTTCAATTGTTATTTTGAATGGTCCCGATGTAAATGGGACAGTGCTTTTTTCCAGCGGTGAAACTTTCAATTCAGGATGGAATGATTTTACAATTTCAACCATGCCTTTACTTACGTCAGGACAAATGTACACCATTGAAGTGAATTCAAATTTAGGCACCATTATTTATGGATGTAATGCTCATCCTGATCCTACAGGGCGTTTATATTGGGCTTATGTTGGTAATTATGGAACTTTCTTCTCTCTTGATTTTGAAGAATATATTTCTGTTCTGCCTAATGTAAGTTTTACAGGTAACACCTCCGTTTGTTCAGGAAATTCAACAACGTTATCAGGAACAGGAGCGGTGTCTTATACTTGGACTGGGGGTATTTCTAATGGTGTTTCTTTTGTTCCGCTATCTTCAGCATCCTATGCTGTAACAGGAACAGCAAGTAACGGATGTACCGGCACAGCAACAGCAAATGTAACTGTTAACCCAAATCCGACACCATCAATTACAGGCGGACCTACATTCTGTGATTCCGGAACACTTGATGCTGGTGGTGGATATAGCAGTTATAGCTGGAATACAGGTGCAACAACTCAAACAATAAATGCAACTTCAACAAGTACTTATTCAGTTACAGTTTCCAATTCATTTGGATGTACAGGTACTGCTTCATCAAGTATAACAGTGTATACTACTCCTGCCGTTCCATCAATTTCCGCAGGAGGTTCAACATCGCTTTGCCCTGGGGGAAGCGTAAATCTGACCGTTTCTTATAACCCGGTAACCGATATATCTCAAACAACTGCATCTGTCGGAGTAATTGCAAATGAACATTGGCAGTCATTTGTCCCTACTGTTTCGGGTATAACAACAGGAATAGAAATCTTTGCAAACAATTGCCTGAATCAAACGGTGACTTTAAATATTTATAATGGAATTGGTACCGGTGGTACCTTGCTTTATACTTCTGCTTATTCCATTAATGTTTGTAATGCATTTACTACGCTTAATATACCCTACAATACTGGGCTTAATTTAACTACAGGTTCTAACTATACTTTTCAAATTCTTGGAAATAGTGTAGAGCTGGTTCTTAATACCAATACAAATTATGGAAATTATTTTGCAACAGGCTATGGACTTAATTATAATAATTTCAGGCTTGATTTTAAAACTGATGTCACTCCCGCTTTAGGACCTATACAGTGGTATAATAATAACAGCCCTATATCAGGAGCAACATCAGATACATATACCGCAAGCACAAGTGCTTCATATACTTGTGAAGCAATTAGTAATGGTTGTTCATCTGCTCCTTCCAATTCAATAGATGTAACTGTGAATCCTAATCCGACACCAACTATATCAGGTGGTCCCGGCTTCTGCACTTCCGGAACACTTGATGCTGGTTCATATTCTTCTTATATATGGGGTGATAACTCTACAAATGAAACATTATTTGTTAATACTTCAGAGACTTACTATGTAACCGTTACTGATGGAAACGGATGTTCAGGAACAGCGTCAACAACGATAACTATAAATTCCAGCCCTACACCTTCGATTAGCGGTGGGTTGACTTTTTGTAGCAGTGAACTATTAGATGCAGGTTCATATACAAGTTATGTTTGGGATGATGCTTCAATAAATCAAACCAGGATGGTGACAGCTACCGGAACTTATAGTGTTACTATAACAAATGGAAATGGATGCACAGGAAGTGCTTCATTAACTGTAACTGATAATGATCCTACTCCTGCTATTACACCAAATGGAGCAACATCTTTTTGCACGGGAGGTTCTGTTACTCTTGATGCAGGAAGTTATAGCGGATATTTATGGAGCAACAATAGTACAAATGAAACAATAACAGTTTTCTCGTCCGGTACATATACGGTTACTGCAACTAATGGATTCGGTTGTACTGCAACAGCATCGCAAGTTGTGACAGTTAATGCCTCGCCAACCGTAAGTGCAGGGAGTGATGTTTCAATTTGTTTAGGACAAACTGTTACATTATCTGCTTCAGGTGCCAATAATTATGTTTGGAATAATTACGAAAATATTGTTCCTCTTGATAACGTGAATGGTGCATCCCTGGCTGTCGGTCTGAAAAAACTGAACAGCAGTTATAATGGGAATGCGTTGCAGTTAAGACGTTCATTTGACAATGCCACCATGGATTTTGGATTCTCAGGAAATAACCTGGATATTGCAACTATAGCCACCTGGCTAAACGGTTCAGATGGTTATTGCACTATATTATATGATCAATCAGGTAATGGAGGTGATGTTACACAAGGAAATACCAGTAATCAACCGTTATATGTATCAAGTGGATTGAATGGTGAACCAACGTTGCATTTTAATACTTCTCAGTTTATGGTTAATTATGCTAATTATACTCCCCCTTTTACAGTAGTTTACGGGGCAAGAGAAACAGGAGGATCCAGGCAAAGGGTTCTATCCTCAATAAATAATAACTGGTTATTAGGATTCTGGGGAGGTGCAAAGGATCAGGCATACTTTGACGGTTGGATAACAACTAATCCGGGCCATCCTGCTGCTGATGATTCTTTTTATGTTTATTCAGGCTCATCAAATGGGTCATCATCCCAAATATATAAAAACGGCGCGTTATTATTTAATAATTCAGGAGGAGTTTCAGGTCCGAACAGAATTGAACTGAATGGTGGTTTTAATGGGAGCGAAATGTCTGATTGTGATTTTTCAAATGTTATGATTTTTGGTTCTGTCCTTTCAAATAGTGATAGAACCACAGTTGAAAACTCTATCTCATCTTATTATGGACAAGACCTGATAGTTGTTCCGGGCTCAACTACAACTTATAATGTAGTTGGAACCAATAACAGTGGATGCACAGGCAGTTCATCAGTTACTGTTACAGTGACTTCTCCAACGGAAATAACATCATGTCCTTCAAATATTATACATGATTTGTCGGGAAATAATTGCAGTGCGGTAATTGAATATCCTCCGGCAACTGCCAGTAATGGAGCAACAATTACTTATTCACAGAATTCAGGAACAACATTCAATGCAGGAACTACTACAGTTACTGTTACTGCATCAAATAGCTGTGGTTCAGCCACCTGTTCTTTTGCAGTTACAATTAATGAGACAACACCTCCTACCATTACATGCCCATCTGACTTAAGTATCACTAATGTTATAGGTCAATGTTATGGTATAACTACTTTATCAAATCCGACTGCAAGCGATAATTGCAGCATTATAAACAATGCATTGAATTTTGATATATACAATGATGATTACGTTGATGTTTCTTCCAATTCAAATATACCATCCGGTAATTCTTCTTACACCATTGAAGCATGGATATATGCAAACAATATGGGGACAGAGGGGATTGTTGGTTGGGGAAACTGGGGTGGTGGAAACCAGACGAATGCTTTGAGATTAACAAATAATGGAATTGATAATTACTGGTGGGGTAATGATTTAGTAGTTACTACCGCCGACTTATCAAATGCGTGGCATCATGTAGCTGCAACTTATGATAATGGAACCGGTGTAAGAAATATATATCTTGATGGAACCCTTGCAGGAAGCGATAACCCGAGCGGTCATAATGTGCCTTTTACAAATAATATGACTATAGGAACTACAAATAATCAAAATGAAGTGTTTAATGGAAATATTGATGAAGTACGAATTTGGAATATAGCCAGGTCGCAAGGCGACATACAAGCCAATATGAATATTGAAATTGGTGCACAGACAGGCCTTGTTGCTCTTTATCATTTTGATGAGGGAACAGCGGGTGGAAATAATACAGGAGTTACAACTTTGAACGATGCTTCAGGAAATAGTAATAATGGTACACTTACTAATTTTGCTTTAACAGGTTCTACTTCTAACTGGGTTGGTGGTAAAAATGCTCTTTTAGTGTCAAATGATGCACCTTCAACTTATCCTATGGGAAACACTGTTGTAACCTGGACTGTTACAAATTTATCCGGAAATACAGCTACCTGTTCTCAGAATGTAATTGTTACAGAAAACCCTGTCATTACTTGCCCTTCTGATGTTACAGTTAATATGGATCAGGGCTTATGTTCGGCAAGTAACGTAAACATTGGTACTCCAACAGCAACAGATAATTGCACCGGTGGCCCTATAGTAAGCTTCACTAATAATTATAATTCAACAACATTCCCAGCAGGTACAACTAATGTAATCTGGACAGCAATTAATAATACAGGAAATTCATCAACCTGTTCTCAAAATGTTATTGTCATTGATAACCAACCTCCGGTTATAAGTAATTGCCCTTCTAATATTACTGTGAATAATGACTTGAATAATTGCAGTGCAATTGTAACTTATGCTAATCCTGTTGCAACCGCTATTTGTGAATTCGGAACATTTCAAACATATAATTATACAGGCTCTATTCAAACTTTTACAGTACCTGATGGAATAACTTCTCTTTCTATTACAGCAATTGGTGCTGCCGGTGGAAATGATTCTTATTATTATTGGAACAAAACCGGAGGAGCGGGGGCTTCTGTTTCCGGAGGTTTTACCGTAACCACTGGTGAAATTCTATATTTAATGGTAGGGCAAAAAGGTGGAGATAATGCTAGTAGTTATTATTATGCAGCCGGAGGAGGTGGTGGAACTTTTGTAACAAGTGACTCCAGCTTTACAAGTAGCCTTTTACTTGCTGCAGGCGGTGGCGGCGGTGCCGGTGCTGATGGTGGCAATAATGCAAATACAACTACTAATGGTAATGATGGAAGCCCTAATGGTGATAACGGAACCGGATCAGGTGGAACAGGAGGTTTCGGAGGTTCGGGAGGTTCTTATGGTGGTGGCGGAGCAGGATGGCTGAGTGATGGAGGTGATGATAATTATAATTGTGGAAACACAGGAGGGTTTAGCCCATTCGATGGAGGGAATGGAGGTGGACAATGTCAGGGAGGAGCAGGTGGTTATGGCGGTGGTGGAAGTTCCGCTGAAGGTGGTGGCGGTGGCGGTGGATATTCAGGTGGCGGTGGTGGCGATTGGTCTTATTATAATTATTTTTCGGGTGTTTATGGAGGAGGGGGAGGTTCTTATAATGGCGGCACTAATCAAAATAATATTGCCGGAGTTGGAACAGGAAATGGTTCTGTAATTATTTCATACTTTGGTGGCTCTCTTACCCTGGTATCAGGATTGACAAGTGGTTCTGCATTCCCTGTTGGTACTACAACTAATATATTTTCAGTTGCAGATGTTAATGGAAATGCAAGCAGCTGTTCTTTTATAGTTACTGTTAACGATATTACACCTCCTGTTGTTACATGCCCTTCTGATGTTAGCGTAAATACTGATGTCGGAAATTGTTCTGCAGTGGTAACTTATAACCTTCCAACAATAACCGATAATTGCGTCCTCAGTCTTTATCAAACTTTTAATTACACAGGCTCCATTCAAACTTATGTTGTTCCAGCCTTAGTAAATACTTTAACTATTACCGGGGTTGGTGCAGAAGGAGGAAACGAAAATCAGTATTATATCACAACCGGTGGAAAAGGAACTTCAATGTCTGGTGCTTTTTCAGTTACTCCTGGGGAAACACTTTATATGTTGATTGGTCAGAAAGGTGGGGACGACCACGATTATAATGGAGCTGCCGGAGGTGGCGGTGGAACATTCGTATCTACTGATGTTAATATGGCTAATAATCTGTTACTTGCTGCCGGTGGTGGCGGTGGTGCCGGTTATGCCAATGGCTTTGATGCAGTTACCAGTGTTAATGGCACCAATGGAGGCGTAGGAGAGTATTTTAGCGGGGCAGGTGGAACTAATGGAGATGGTGGAGCTGGTGGTTCTTATGGCGGCGGCGGTGCAGGTTGGCTAAGTAACGGTGGCGGCGATTATTATTACTGTGGAACTACGGGTGGATTTAGCCCGTCAAATGGTGGAGCTCCAGGAGCCTATTGTTATGGGGGAATTGGAGGTTATGGTGGTGCTGGAAGTTCAGGTAATGGCGGCGGCGGTGGTGGTGGTTATTCTGGTGGTGGTGGCGGTGATTGGGATTATTATACTTATACCTGGGGAGCTCCCGGTGGTGGTGCAGGTTCTTATAATTCCGGATCCAATCAATCCAATATTGCCGGAGTAGGTACAGGTAATGGTTATGTAATCTTTTCTTATGCTGCTTCTTTAACTCAAACCGCAGGATTAACAAGTGGTTCAGCATTCCCTATTGGCTCAACTATTAATACATTTATAGCTACAGATTTAGGTGAAAATACTGCTACCTGTTCATTTACTGTAACAGTTACAGGGGGTCCGCCATCACAACCGGGTTCTATAACAGGAAATACGACAATATGTCATGGAAGTTCGAACGTATATTCTATTTCCCCTGTTATCGGAGCCACAAGCTATACCTGGGCATTACCTTCAGGTTGGAGTGGATTTTCAACATCAACTAGCATTATAACTGTTTCAGGAAACACAAGTGGTAATGTAAGTGTAATAGCAAACAATGCATGCGGAAGCAGTACTTCAAGTACATTGCCTGTTACAGTAAATACCGGAGTGCCTCCTCAACCCGGAGTGATATCAGGAAGTAATAGTGTTTGTCACAACAGTACCCAAACCTATTCAATAGCAGCGGTAAGCGATGCAACTGGTTATACATGGACCTTACCTTCAGGATGGACAGGTACATCAACAACTACAAGTATTACTGTTACAACAGGAAGTTCAAGTGGAAACGTCATGGTAAGAGCTTCAAATAGCTGTGGTAACAGCATTCAAAGAGTATTGGCAGTAACCATATTAACTAATCCTTCCCGACCCGGACTGATAACAGGGAATACGACAATGTGTAGCGGAACAACACAGACCTATTCAATTGCTGCAGTTAGCGGTGCTACAAGCTATACCTGGACATTACCTTCAGGCTGGTCAGGAACTTCAACGACCACTTCAATTACAGTTACTTCAGGAACGTCATCCGGAATTATTTCAGTAGTAGCAAATAATGCATGCGGAATCAGTTTAAGCAGAGCTTTAACACTTAACATTACAGCAAATCCTAATACTCCCGGACCAATATCAGGCAGTAACAGTGTTTGTTCAGGAGCAACTCAAACGTATTCTATTACTGCAGTTTCAGGTGCAACAAGTTATGTGTGGACTTTACCATCAGGTTGGTCAGGAAGTTCAACAAGTACAAGTATTACTGTTACCACCGGAAATACAGGTGGAAATGTTTCAGTATTATCTGTTAATAGCTGTGGAATAAGCAATACAACAAGAACTTTAGCAGTAAGTGTAAGTGTCACACCTTTGCAACCCGGAACCATTACAGGTACTACTTCAGTATGCCTTGGCTCTTCCCAGACTTATCATATCAGTGCAGTCAGCGGAGCAACAAGCTATACCTGGACATTACCATCAGGATGGAGTGGAACTTCAACAACAACAAGTATAACAACTATTGTTGGAGCATCTAACGGAAATATTTCGGTTACTGCTAATAACGGTTGCGGCACAAGCATTGCAAGTACTCTTGCAGTTGCAGTAAACGCAAGCGTTCCTGCACAACCCGGATCAATCAGTGGAAGTACTTCTGTTTGCCAGGGAAGCAGCCAAACGTATTCTGTGTCTCCTGTTGCCGGAGCAACAAGTTATACCTGGACAAAACCATCAGGATGGACAGGAACATCAACTACCAATAGTATTACAGTAACCGTCAATGCTACCAGCGGAAATATTTCAGTTTCGGGAGTTAACAGTTGTGGAAATAGTACCGCTAAAACACTTGCTGTTACTGCGCATGCACTCACAGCAGTGAGCATTACCGGGAATCCACAAAACTATAATTTCTGTGCCCAGGTTGCTCCTACAAGTGTTATTATGACAGCATCCTCAGGATATAGTTCCTACGTATGGTCGCCAAGCGGAGGCAGTGCTCAGACAGCAACGGTAAGTTCAGTAAATACTTATATGGTCACAGCTACCAATGCAGCAGGATGTACCACAACCGCATCTAAGACTGTTACGAACAACTGTGCACTTCCGACAAGTTTAAGTACCAATAATATTCTCGGAACGTCAGCAAAAGCCACCTGGATAGAATCACAGTGCAGGTTTAATTATTTTATCCGAATCAGTGTTCATGGACTTAATAACTGGACACAACATACAATTACTCCAACAAATAGTTATACCTTTACCGGATTATCATCGGGTACTACTTACGACTGGCAGATTCAAACGAATTGCAATACATCAGGAACAATAAATTCAGGATGGACAGCAATCCAGACTTTCACAACCACTGGTGCAAGGCTGGCAGAAGAAGAAACCGGTTCAACTACATTCAATGTCTATCCGAATCCTGCCAATGGAATGGTTACAATAGCATTCTCATCAATGGAAGAAGGTGCTTATATTATCAGGATGATTGACATGGTGGGAAGAATTGTAAAATCAGAAACCATCAATGCAAATTCAGGAGATAATACTTACATCATGAATCTTGATGGAATTGCAAAAGGCGTTTACATGATTATCCTGCAAAAAGGAGATAATATCTCTAAAGGAAAACTAATTGTGGAATAGTTTCATTATTATTGACAAAGTTCAATAAAAAAGTCCTCCGATAAATTATCGGAGGACTTTTTATTTTGGAGCAAATTCAATTACTGTGGAATAATTGTTACCGCATCGCTCCAGCTGCTCAAACCATTTTTGGTAAGAGTGCGGTTTCTGAAAAAGGTACGCACATCCAAAGTCAGTGAACCGATAATTACTTTTGATTTTGTGCTCGATGGAAGATCATTCCATATTACAACTCCTGCTACTTCATATCCTATCTGCCAGTTATACTGTGCCTTGCTTCGTGCAGCTTTTGAATTGAGAATAACAGTTGCTGACGCAAGACCCGCTTTTACCGACAGCGGAGCTTTTATCGTTACTCCATCCACTTTCAGGCTAAATCCTGATGCGCTGATAAGTGCTATTGCCTTCAATCGGATTCCTAAAGCATCTGCAAGGGTCTGGACATAATTCTGATAGGCTCGCATATCTGCCAGCACGGCATTGAATACGATGTCTCTTGCTGCTGCTGAACCTACAACTCCTGTCCTGGCAAGTGTTTCCGCCGTTTGTAAATCATCAATCCGGGCTGCTGCCACAGTGAATGCAACAGGCGGCGAAGTAAAAAAACCGCTTGCATTCATGATAAATACTATTCCATCGCTTTGCGAAATAAAGTTTCCTATTGCCCCGGCAGCACGATATGTTGCCATTGGGCGAAATTTTGAGGTCGCCATCTTAGTTGATTTTATTTGGCATTGCTGCAGGAACAATAATTTCTTCAGGAATAAATGTTATCGGAGTGCTCCATTCACCGGAACAAAAATTGGTATGCGAACGAAAACGAAAACAGATTTTCTGATAAGGGGTATAACCGGAAACTTCTGTTCCGGCTCTGGCGGTAGGAGGGAGGTGAACAAAATTTTCACCGTTATCCGTTGATTGCTGCCATTCATAAATTGCTTTTGTGCCGGCACTCTTAACGCGAAGAATAATATCTCCTGAATTTTTATCCTGCCTTACTTTAAATGGCAATTTAATAATTAACGGCTTTATTCTGACGGTAAACCCGGAGGCAAGGACAATGGCATTGGCTTTTTTCTCATCATCTTCATTATCCGTAAGATTCTGGACATAAATCTGACAAGAACGAAGATAGGTCAATACCTGTTGAAAATGAAAATCCCTTTTATCTATTGCACCAGGCTTTCTTACCTGTGTCATCATTTGGGCATCACTTAAATTTTTAATTGCTTTTTTATTGCCAAATATGGTGAAGGAGGTTGATTAAAAATTTTATCCCCTTCCATTTTAAAAATAATTGTTCTGCATTGCATGATGAATTGCAG
>Ga0206936_1071_pt1 | contig 31516 bp, 27 predicted proteins | sample Alteio_BWOrgHeat_14_FD_152922 | JGI IMG/M metagenome (GOLD analysis project Ga0206936, IMG submission 152922) | Enriched cells from forest soil in Barre Woods Harvard Forest LTER site, Petersham, Massachusetts, United States -... | ecosystem: Environmental > Terrestrial > Soil > Temperate forest >... | reverse complement strand
TTGAGTGGATGGAGTGATGCGGTGACGATTATTCCGCAGTAAATGATTTAATTAAAGATAAACTGGAAAGCCCTTTTGGAAAGCCGAAAGGAGCTTTTCGGTTTTTTGCCCTGAATTGAACCATTTTGACTGATTTTAAAGCCTCTAAAACCCCCATAACCATAAATTATTTAAGAAAATCTTTCACAAAATATACGTTATTAAAGTTTTTAAATATATCTTTGAACCCCTGAACAAAAAGATTATGGTCTTAAAACAGGAGTTTATATTGTGATAAGTACTTGATTTTAAAGAAGATTGACATATAAAAAAACAGATAGATTGATGAAAGCGCTTGAAAAGAAAATGAAAGCCTATACTGCCCCTGATGAGGTGAAGAGTTTAGGTATTTATCCTTATTTCAGACCGGTAGAGTCGCATCAGGACACTGAAGTGATAATTTACGGCAAAAAAGTTCTGATGTTTGGTTCAAATAGTTATATGGGACTGAATAATCACCCAGAAGTAAAAGATGCAGCCAAAAAAGCTATTGACAGATACGGAACTGGTTGTTCCGGTTCCCGGTTTTTAAACGGAACTTCTGTTATCCATATTGAACTGGAGGAAAAACTTGCTGAATTTGTTGGTAAAGAATCTGCATTGGTATTCAGCACTGGTTATCAGACCAACCTAGGTGTAGTCGGAACACTTACCGGCAGACATGATTACATTGTTTTAGATGAATACAATCATGCTTCCATTATTGAAGGCAGCCGTTTATCTTTTTCTAAAGTTCTCAAATACAGGCATAATGATATGGAGGACTTGGAGAATACTTTGAAGAAACTTCCTATGGATAAGATTAAGCTGATTGTAGTGGACGGAATATTCAGTATGGAAGGGGATATCGTTAAGTTACCAAAAGTTATGGCTCTTGCTGAAAAATATGATGCAGCAGTGATGGTTGACGATGCTCATTCTCTTGGTGTATTAGGAAAGACAGGCAAAGGAACAGCCGATCATTTTGGTTTAACGGATAAGGTGGATATGATAATGGGAACATTCAGCAAATCACTTGCTTCACTTGGTGGATTTGTTGCTGCAAACGAAGATATCATCAAGTTCCTGAAGCATCATGCACGTGCTTTGATATTCAGCGCCAGTATTCCGCCTGCTTCGGCAGCTACTGCTATTGCATGCATAGATATAATAAAAAGAGAGCCTGAAAGAATCAAGCACCTATGGGAGAATACTAATTACATGACCAATGCTTTGAAGGAAGCAGGTTATGATTTGGGTATTACAGAAACTCCAATTATTCCTCTTTATGTTCGTGATAACATGAAGACATTTATGTTTACTAAACGATTATTGGATGAAGGGATTTTTGTTAATCCTGTTGTTTCACCTGCTGTCCCTACTGAATCTTCTTTGATTAGAATTTCCCTGATGGCAACACATACCAAAGAACAAATTGACAGAGCTTTGGAAAAGATAAATATGGTTGCAAAAGAACTGGAACTATTCGAATACCTTGAAGAACTTGCTAATAATACAAACAATCATACACCCAAACATTAAGCTATGATAACGGTAAAGAAGGTCGAAAACAAGGCAGACAAAGCAAAGTTCATTGATTTTGTTCATGATTTATATAAGGATGACTCGAATTATGTTCCCGAACTCTTTATAGCACAAAGCGACTTAATGAATCCTGCAAAAAATCCTTTCTTTAAACATTCAAAGGCGGATTTATTTATTGCAGAAAAAGATGGAAAAGTTGTTGGAAGAATAGCTGCAATCAGGAACAACAACTATAATGAGTTCACTAATACTAAAGTCGGATTCTTTGGTTTCTTTGATGTGATTAATCATTATGATGTTGCAAAAAAACTACTTGATACCGTTACAGATTGGGTTAAGAATGAAAAATTAGATTCGATAATAGGACCTGCAAACTTCTCTACAAACGAAACTTGCGGCTTATTGATTGATGGATATGACTCACCACCAATGGTGATGATGACTTACAACAAATCCTATTACAAGGACTTTCTCGAGAAGTATGGATATGGAAAGCAAATGGATTTAGTTGCCTATACCCTTGACCCGATGGATATGCCTGAGAAACTATTGCGCCTTGCAAAAGGAGTTGAGGAACGATTGAAACGAAAGGGCATTACCATTCGCAAGATAAACATGAAAAACTTTAACCAGGAAGTGGAGCGGGTAAAAGAGATATATAATGCAGCATGGGATAAGAACTGGGGTTTTGTTCCTATGACAGATGATGAATTCAGGCACATGGGAAAGGACATGAAAATGATTCTTGACCAGGACTTTGCTTATGTTGCAGAACAAAATGGAAAAATGATTGGTTTCTCGCTAACCATTCCTAATGTAAACGAAATATTTATCACCATAAAAAGAGGAAGATTATTCCCAACCGGATTGTTTAAATTGCTGATGAATAAAAGCAAGATTCGCAGTGTTCGGGTTATAACCCTTGGTGTATTGGAAGAACATAGAAAACTCGGAATTGATGTTGTATTCTATGCCATGAACATGGAAACAGCCCGAAACAAAAAGATAAAACATGCCGAAGCATCCTGGATATTAGAAAGCAACAAGGAAATGAATTCTCCTCTTCTTTCTATTAACGCAAAACCTTATAAGAAATATCGCATTTTCGAGAAGAAATTAGGATGAAGAAACTCCTGATTACAGGTGCCAGTGGCTTTGTAGGGAGTTTCCTGGTAGAAGAGGCGCTTAACAGAGGTTATGATGTTTATGCAGGGGTCAGAAGTACAAGTAGCCGCAAGTATTTACCCGATTCAAGAATTAAATTCTTCCCTTTAAACTTCTCTGATAAGATTAATATTGAAGAGAACCTTCGCCAATTTGCTCAGAAGGAAGGTCAGGGGTTTGACTACATAATTCATGCTGCAGGAGTTACTAAAGCTAATTCTCTCAAAGAATATTATGATGTCAATTACCAGAATACAGTGCATCTTGTTGAAGCATTAATAAAAACAAATACCGTTCCTTCCAAGTTCATTGAAATAAGCAGTATTGCTTCTTATGGTCCCGGCAATCCAAATACTCTTGTACCTATTCATTCCGAACATATCCCTCATCCTGTAAGCAGTTATGGAAAAAGTAAGTTGATGGTAGAGGATTATCTCAAAACATTAAAAGACTTTCCTTATCTCGTTTTCCGTCCTACTACTGTTTATGGTCCTCGTGAGAAGGATTTATTCACTGTTTTTAAGATGGTTAATAGTGGTTTTGAGTTTTATATTGGTACAAAACCACAATATCTGTCCTTTGTTTATATCAAGGATGCGGTGGATATACTATTAGACTCCTTAACTTCTCCGATTACTCAAAAAGCATATTTCATCTCTGATGGCAATGTCTATAAATCAAGTGAGTTAAATAATCTTATCAAATCTAAACTAAAAAAGAAAACTATTAAGTTACATGTCCCCATTGGAATAGTAAAAGGACTTGCATTTACGCTTGAAAAATCATTCGGGTTATTTGGGAAGATCCCTACATTAAACAGTGAACGAGTGAAAGAATTTGAAAACACCAACTGGACATGCTATGTTGAAGACCTTATGAAAGACTTTAACTTCAAGCCCCAATTTAACCTTGAAAGAGGGGTTTCAGAAACTGTTGATTGGTATAAAAAGGAGGGTTGGTTGTAGGGTTAATTACCATCCTCCATACTTCTTTAAGGAAATAAATTCTTTATCCTTAACTTTGCATCCTTATTTATGACTAAATCCCATCGTTATTTTATGGAGTTTTCTTTTGTTGGAACCAATTATCATGGCTGGCAGTTGCAGAAGAATGCTCATTCTGTTCAGGCAGAGATAAATAATGCTCTCTCAACTTTATTCCAGGAGGAGATATCATGTATTGGTTGTGGAAGAACTGATACCGGTGTGCATGCCCGTCAGTTCTTTGCTCATTTTGATACGAGGAAGGTAGGAAAGAAGGAAGATTTAAATAAGTGGGCTTTCCAGATGAATTGTTTGTTGCCTAAAGATATTGGAGTAATGCGAATTATTTCTGTTGACGATGATGCCCATGCTCGTTTCGATGCTTATTCAAGGACTTATGAATATCATATCATCAGAAAGAAAGATCCTTTTAAAGAGAACTTTGCTTGTTTTTTATATGGAGCTTTAGATGTTGCTAAAATGAATAAAGCTGCGGAGATATTGTTTGAACATACCGATTTCAGTTGTTTCAGCAAGAGCAGAACGCAGGTGAAAACTAATGAATGTGAAATAACTTATGCCAAATGGAAACAGGATAAAGATAAAAATTTGGTGTTTACAATTACAGCGAATCGTTTTCTAAGGGGTATGGTTCGTGCTATTGTAGGAACACTTGTGGATATAGGACAGGGAAAGTTGCAGGTAGAGGATTTTAATAAAATAATAGAAGGCAAGAAGCGCTCAGCGGCAGGTGAATCTATGCCTGCATGTGGTTTGTATCTTACCGATATTAAATATAAATATATTAAGTAAACAAGAATGGCAGTTAGCGGCAAAGCGTTTGATTTTAATCTTCTTAAAAGGGTTTATGCTCATGTAAATCCCTATAAAAAGACTTTCTACACGCTGGTGTTTATCACTATCGGATTGGCTTTCGTTACTCCGTTGGTGCCTTATTTTATTGGGCATACTGTTGATAAGTTTATTGCTTTGAAAGACAGGGAAGGGTTGATCAATATCACATTGATAATGGTTTTCCTCCTGCTCTTAAGAGGCGTTATGCAGTATTATCAGACCTATTTATCTAATTCATTAGGGCAAACGGTGATAAAAGATTTAAGGAAGAAACTATTGCATAAAATCATCAACTTCAATCTTAAATATTTTGACCATACTCCTATCGGAACGTTGATAACAAGAGTGGTTTCTGATATGGAAACCATCGCTGATATCTTCTCGGAAGGTTTGATTTCAATGATTGGAGACATCCTTCAGCTTAGCGTTTTAATCTTTGTTATGTTCTGGATGAACTGGAGGTTTTCTCTAGCTACCTTAAGCGTTATTCCTTTGTTATTCATTGCGACAAGATACTTTCAGATAGGAATTCAGAAGGCATTTCAAGATGTGAGAACACAGGTTGCCAACCTTAATACCTTTGTTCAGGAGCATGTTACGGGGATGAGTGTTGTTCAGATATTTAATCGTGAAAAGGTGGAGATGGAGAAGTTCAGAGAGATAAATCAAAGGCATGCAACTGCCAATATCCGTGGCATCTGGTATTATTCAGTCTTTTTTCCTGTGGTCGAAATTCTATCTGCTACTTCATTGGGTCTTTTGGTATGGATAGGGGCAAGGGAGGTGATATTAGGTCGTGCATCTATTGGCGAAATAACCACTTTCATTATGTTCAATAATATGTTGTTCCGACCTATCCGTGAGTTGGCGGATAAGTTTAATACCTTGCAGATGGGAATGGTAAGCTCAGAGCGGATATTCAAGATATTAGACACTGAATCATCTACCGAAAACAATGGTAAAGTGATTGCGAAAGATATTCAGGGGAAGATTGAATTCGAGAATGTTGTTTTCGCTTATAATGATGAGGATTGGGTTTTGAAAAACGTATCTTTCACTGTCAATCCTGGAGATACATTAGCTATTGTGGGTGCTACCGGTGCTGGTAAATCATCTATCATCAGCCTTTTAAATCGGTTTTATGAAATTAATAAAGGGTCTATTAAGATTGATGGAATTGACATTCGTGATTATGAACTTTTCTCGCTTCGAATGAATATTGCTTTTGTGGCACAGGATGTTTTCCTGTTTTCAGATACCATTGCCAACAATATTTCTTTGAGGAATGATACTATTACTCGTGAGGAAATAATTAGTGCAGCTAAGATGGTGGGCGCCGACAGTTTTATAGAGCGTCTTCCAAATAGTTATGATTATAATGTTGGAGAGAGGGGTGCCATGTTATCCTCAGGGCAGCGACAGTTGTTGAGTTTTATCAGGGCTTATGTTTATAATCCAAGGATTTTGATATTGGATGAAGCTACTTCTTCTATTGATACCGAAACCGAAGAACTCATTCAATATGCTACTGATAAACTGACTGAAAACAGAACTTCTATTGTCATAGCCCATCGTCTTGCAACCATCCAAAAAGCAGATAATATCCTTGTTCTTGATAAAGGCGAAATCAAAGAAACAGGTAATCACCAGGAACTATTAAGGCAAAATGGTCTTTACAAACGGCTTTATGAGCTTCAGTTTGAGGATAAGACCAGGGTTGCTTAAGGAAATACAATTCACCAGATTGGTTTTGACCTTTATTATCGTGAAAATGATTTGCCACATGTGCCAGGTCATTTGTAAGTACTGGCAAGCCATTTGCCACATGTGCCATGTCACATGTCATTTGCCAGTACTGGCAAATCATTTGCCACATGTTACAAGTAATTTCTAAGACCTTGCAAATCATTTGCAAGACCTCGCAAATAATTTGTAAGACCTCGCAAGTCATTTGTATCTAAGTATAAATAATATTCATGTAAAATGAAAAGCCCTCCACTGGGGAGGGCTCTCAAACTAACATGTGAATAAATGTATGTGTCTGTTAGCTTTATTGTATGACTATTTTCTTGATTAGGGTGCCTTGGGCATCAGAAATGTTTAACATATATATGCCTGAAGAGTAGTTGTTTAAATTGAATTTATAGGTGTAGGAACCTTTTTCGAGGGACTGAGTGAAGAGATTTCCTACCATTTTACCATATATATCGTATAGCTTTATGGTGACAGGTGAATGGTTGTTGAGGTTGAAATCAACAGTGATGTTGTCCTTGGAAGGATTGGGATATACATTGACATTGAAGAGGCTGGTTTGCTCCTCATATATGCCTGATGCGTCTGCGATATTTATGTCATCGAGGTATAGATTGTTGCCATATTCGGAGATGTTTCGGAAGATGATGATGGCATTATTGGCAGCGTGGTATGGGGTGAGATCAATGGTTTCCTGCCTCCATTGTGCTGATGTTGGTACAAAAGAATTTACATCCTGACCGGCAGTAGCAAGGGTAGGTCCGCCTTTTTTGTAGATGGAGGTAAAGGTTGTTCCGCAATCGGTTGAAATTAATACCTGGAGGGTATCCAAATAACCTGAGATATAAGCATAGGCAACATAAAACGTTAACGCCGGAGAATTTGAAGAGGATAAATTAATGGTGGGAGCTACTAAATCATCATATTTTCCGGCACCGCTGGTATAATCAAAGTTGTCCATCTTTGCAGAAGCTGTTCCGGAATGATGGGCGGAAGTATTTTTTGTCCATGTATAGCCGTTATCGGGGTTTACAATTGTCCAGCCAACAGGAGGGAAGGTTGCTTCAAAGCCTTCTGTGAATGGTAAAGCAGTACCGATAGTACTTACATTGAAACTTGTTTTTGAAGTATCGTTTCCATTAAAAGCATCGTTTCCTCCATTAGGGCTTGATGTATATACAGTAAATGTATGGCTACCCGTAGTTGCACTTACAGCAGGGAGATTGATTGGGGTGCTTAATGTGGAGGCAAGACTGCCAGTCCAAGCAAATGTAGTTGGGGCATTGTTGTCGACTTTGTAATTGATGTTTACGGAGGTCAATGTGGTGGTTCCATAATTTGTAAGAGAAACAATTGGTGCAAAAGATGTATTGCAAACATAAACCAAAGGACTGGAAATTGCTGAAATACCAGCATCAATGCCATTTGTAGGAGCTTCGGGAACAACCAGATTAGATAGATAAATAAGGTCACCGGTTGAGGCACCATTATTATTGGAACAATTAAATGCACCATATAATGTAACTGTTCCGGAACCTTGAGCAGGAGCGGTCCAGTTAAATGTCCATGTATGAGACCCTGATGTGCCGCTTGTGCCTGATAATGTATGGGTAATGTACTTATTACTTCCAGATAACTGAGTATGGGTGCCATCAGTAACAACCATAATTCCTTTTTGAGCCCCGTTTACATCTTGTGGTGAAATCTCAAAGCCGAACTTTACTCTGCCTGCATAAGTGGCAGTTGCGGTAATATTGTATGTAGTTCCTCCCACATATCCTCCTACCGGTACATTAGATGTAATCCATCCGGTAACATTTGTAACAGGGCTGCCTGTATGGCAACTTGGATTGTTGCAACTTATTCCATCACCAGGGGAACCAGTGTATCCCGGAGCTGCACCATTTTGATTAGTGCTGCCAAAATTTGTAAAAGCATCATAGATAAATACTGCAGACATAAAGACTACAATGGAGATAATAATTTTTATTTTCATTATTGTTAATTAATTTATATATTTACGGGGCAAATATAGAATTAAATATTTGATTGACAGGATATAAATTATTAAGTTATTTGTTAACTACAAGATATTATGTGAATAGTTAATATATTATCGTTAGTTATAATGGTAATAAGAATTTAAATATATCTGATTATCTTGGAAAGTGTAGTATATTTGCAGCCCTCAATAAACAATTCTTTGAAAGAAATGCCCAGGTGGCGAAATTGGTAGACGCACTACTTTGAGGTGGTAGCGACTGAAAGGTTGTGCTGGTTCGAGTCCAGTCCTGGGCACTAAATTAATGAAGAGTGAAGAACTAAGAGTGAAGAATGCTTATAAACTCTTCACTCTTCACTAGTCTCCCTGCCCGGGTGGCGAAATTGGTATACGCTGCGGTCTCAGAAGCCGTTGGAGTTAAATCCGTAGGAGTTCGAGTCTCCTCTCGGGCACAATATTAAGAGTTGAGTTGGATAAAATGGATTTACTTTCCTGAAGCAATCAGTTCAGCATTCCTCTTTAATTGGTCAGCAACAATTTGTAATCCCTCTTCGAATGAATGAGGATGATAATTCAAATCTTTAATAGCTTTATCAATAATAAAACCTGTTCTTGGAGGTCTTTTAGCAGGTTGCTTTAATGATTCTGATGATATAGGATTAATATGGGTCTTATCTAAACCAAAGAAATCAGCTATTTTATAAGCAATATCAAGAATACAATATATCTCCCTACCTGAAACATGATAAATACCCGTTGCACCCTTTAATATAGCAGAAACACATGCAGCAGCTAAATCTTCAGCAAGCGTTGGAGAGCGATATTGATCATTGATAACATTAATAGTTTGCCCCTTTTCCAAAGCATTCTTGGTCCATAACACAACGTTAGACCGATTCAAGTCATCTACAACGCCATAGATAATAATAGTTCTTATTATAGTCCATTTAATAGAACTTTGTTCCAATAATACTTCAGCTTTATATTTAGATTCGGCATAATAATTTAAAGGATTCGGTATATCCGTTTCTTTATAAGGACCATCTTCACCATCAAAAACAAAATCGGTAGAGATATGAACCAGATGAGTATTGTACTTTTCACATTCTTTAATAAGATAATCGACAGAAAAGACATTAAGTGTATCACAGCTTTCATGATCTTTTTCACACCCATCTACATTAGTAAATGCAGCGGTATTAATAACTGCATCAGGCTTGTATTTGGCAAATACTTTTACAACTTCATCTTGATTAGTTATATCGAGAGATTCATAAATATATCCATTCTTTTCTCTTGTTCTATTAGCTCCAATTGAAGTTGCAATAATCCTTATGTCCTTATGTTTCAGTAATTCATAGATGAGCTTTTGCCCTGTCATGCCATTGCTGCCTGTAATTAAAATGGTTTTTTGCATAAATTAAAATTGATTCTTTGGCATAATAGCATATAAAACTAAATAGAGAACTAAGGGCACTATATCTATAACAGGCAAGCGAATACCTAAAAGTAAAAACGCTGCAAATACAATTCTTAATCCAGTTACGCTAAGGTTAAATCTTCTGCTTAACCAAAGACAAACTCCTAATATTATTTTTTCGTTATTCAATTTACTTTTGATTTACTTTGCAAAAATACGCATAAGATTTCCAATTTGTTCTTTCGTTCCTAAAACAAATAATTTAGCATCTTTTTTTAATATCGTATCATGGAATGGATTGACTATAAATTGTTCATTCGGAGACTTATAACCAATAATGTTAGCACCTGTTTTATGATGAATTTCTAATTCCTTTATTGATTTATTATAAACGCTTTCGGACAAGTTTTCTATTAATACTTCTTCAAGCATAATGTTTTCTTCTGATTTAAACGAAAGATAATCAAGGAATTCCAGGACATCAGGCTTAGTAACTAATGATGCCATGTGAGAACCACCTATTTTATCTGGCATAATTACATTATCAGCACCAGCGCGCTTTAGTTTAGCAACAGAAGCATCTTCTGAAGCCCTGCTGATAATCCTTAATTTCTTATTCATTTCTCTTGCAGTTAATACAACAAAAACATTATCCGCATCAGCTGGAAGAGTAGTAATTAATGCCTTAGCCCTTTCAATTCCTGCTGATTTTAATGTATCATCATTAGTAGAATCACCTTCAATAAAAAGAACACTTTGTCCCTCTCTCAAGTTAGAAATAATACTTTGATTTCTTTCAACGGTAAGATAATCTATGCCGTTTTTACGAAGTGTTTCGCAGGCTTCTTTGCCATTACGTCCGTATCCACAAACGATGACATGGTTTTCGAGTTTACTGATTTTGTTATTCACTTTATAGTTTTTAAAGTATTGATTTAATTCGCCATTAATGATATATCCTGTAATTACTGAAATTGCATAAGCATAAGTACTCATGCTTAAAATAATGAGTATGTCGGTAAACAATCTACCCTCAACTGATAATGGTTTTACTTCACCAAATCCAACTGTTGAAACAGTAATAATCGTCATGTGGAAAGATTCTAAGAAAGTATAATTTTCAATCAGAATGAATCCTATTGTTCCGAGCAATACATTAATCAAAATCAGCCCGAAAGCAATATAAAGTTTTTTGAAATGATTGAAACTTCTCAAAGGTTTTGAATTTAGAAATTAAGAAAATGAGTTTATAAATCCCAGACTCTTCCCTTTTTGCTGTTCACGTATTTCTTAAGATTCAACCAGAAGGCAAAAATGAAATAAATCACCAATGGAGAACCAATGGTAAGGAAAGAGATATAGATAAAAAACAACCTTATTCTTGAAGTCTGTATTCCAAGTTTGTTACCCAGAAAGGAGCAAACTCCATAAGCTCTTTGCTCGAAAAAGTATTTAATATTCTGAACTAATTTATTCATGTTGGCTTAGTATTTTATTTCCAATGCCGCAATTTAAGCATTTTTTTTGAGAACAAAATGAATTTTTTAATTCTAGTAAAGATTGTGACTGAAAAGCTGATGTTGAATTAATACCAATTTCCTTCCATTTTGTTATAATAGAATTCTTTTCCGATGGAAGCGATTCAAGCAATTTGAAAGCTGTTTCAGTATGTTTTGATAACCCTTTTTTCTTTCCATAAACAAATAAAAAGGGGGCAACGGTATTGATAATAATATTATTAATAAAATCTTTTCCTGCATATTTAATCTTTTGTTCTGAAATCTTTCCGAAAGTATAATGCGTATCCCAGTATTCAGAAGTTCCCATATTGAAATAGCGTTCTATTTCTTTTGTAGTTCTTGATTCAATAATCTTTGAAAACAGATGCGATGAATTATGAATCAACCTTGCGAATTGTGCAATTCTTATAGTGGGAAAACCAATTGGTCTTAATCTTAAAAACTTCCATAAACTCTCATCAATTGGTATTAAGTTGTACTTTTGTTGTAGAAACTGATATTCCTTTTTTAGTTGATTATAATAATCATCCTCCATTGAATCCTCAAGCATGCCAGCCTGACCGAATAATAATGCCTCTAATTGGAATAAATTGTTTTTATTTTTTGCAAGCACTATATTTGATAATGATTTAGCAAGCATTTCAAAAGGAAGTGCATTAATTTTATATCCGAAATTCTTTGCAAGATAGCGATAAAATGTTTCTTCCCAGTTGTTTTTACTTTGATTTAAGCTTTGAAGAATATCGGCAGTTCTTCGTTCTAATCTCTCTATCAAAATTCGCTCTAACCAATTATTTACAGTTAATTTATCTACTGATTTAATCTGCTTTTCACATGGAATCCAATCTTTGTTTTCAATCAGTTCTTCATAATTATCCCAAATCCTTCTTTTGATTTTCCCTTTTAATTCTAATACGGGAATGGAATTTTTACTATCATTGGAAACATCATCTTCTGATTCATATACTACATGAAGTATCACATTATTATATGCCTTATCGTGCTGATGATTATGCTTATTCCAGTCGTTTGAGTTCAAATGAATCTCAATGTTCCCTGCCCATGTTGTCTTGCCTATTTTTATTTTTGAATTGAAGAAATCAGCACCTGCATGCGTGTTGTGTTCACCTGTTTCTATTATCTTTAAATCTTCGCCTTCAAGAGTTTTCATATCAATCATATCAAACAATCGGAACTTCCATACAAAATGCAAAAACTCTTCGGTCATTATTTAAAATTAACCCGTTCCATTCAACAAAACATTCATCTGTTGTTGAATTTTCAATGCTTCTTCTCGTGCTTTTTCTGCAAAGTCTTTTCCATTTCCAGCATATATAATGTTGCGTGATGCATTCACCAATAAACCACAATCATCGTTACTACCATGTTTCCAGACTTCTTCTAAACTTCCACCTTGTGCACCAACACCGGGGACTAAAAGAAAATGGTCAGGGATAATCTTTCTGATTCTATCAAGCATATCCGCTTTTGTAGCTCCGACAACATACATCATATTCTCATTATTGCCCCATTTCATTGAAGTTTCGATAACTATTTCAAATAATCGTTCGGTAGGAGCAGCTGAATCGTAAACAACTTCGCTTAATTGAAAATCATTAGCCCCTTCATTGGAAGTTAATGCCAGCAGTATCACCCATTTATCTTTGAAATTCAGAAACGGAGCCACACTGTCTTTTCCCATATATGGTGCAACAGTTATCGAATCGAAATTATAATATTCAAAGAAAGTGCGGGCATACATATCCGAAGTATTTCCAATATCCCCACGCTTTGCATCAGCAATGGTAAAGATGGTATCAGGTATATATTTTACTGTTTTCTCCAAGCTCATCAAGCCTTTATATCCAAGGCTTTCATAGAAAGCAAGATTTGGTTTATAAGCAACACATAAATCTTTTGTGGCATCAATAATCTGTTTATTAAACTCAAAAACAGGGTCTTCATTGTCCAATAAAAAGGAAGGAATTTTCTTTATATCAGTATCCAGACCGATACAGAGGAATGATTTTTTATGATATATCTGGGTGATTAATTCTTTGCGCGTCATATAGTGGCAAAGATACTAAAAGAATACGGAAGAGATGGTATGGGATTATTTTCTTTGTCATTATTCTTCTTTATGGATATATTAGCTTACCTTTACATGCGCATAAAAATTATTTTCTTTAAAATTTTAATTAATAATAATACATCATGAGAACAAAATACATCAGGGTAAGCCCTGTTAAAGGCAAGAACAGCAGTAAAAAAGTCTCTTCCTCCTCAAAAGGAATTCTTCAATACTTGCTTCTTTGGTTAATGGTTAAGATTCATTTACATTATTCAGGACATGGTTTATCACAGAAAACCATCAACGAATTGAAAATGTCTGTTTTGCAAAGAAAACCTGATTTATTTAAGAAAGGGATATTCTTTAGACGAATAAAATATGTATTTATAAATAAAGTTGTTATTGATTTCAGTCGTAAGGAAGCTTTATTTCGAGGCTCCTTAAAATCAGGATATATCTTTAGTACGGAACGATTTGGAAAGCGTGAGTATCGTAATTTTGCATATCTTATGTTTGCAATGCCAAAGCCTGAAAATATGATTATCGGAATCTTAGGACCGATACCAAAAATGGGTTTACGTGCTGAATGGGCAAAGCAATTTATTGATAAATGCGAAAGTTCGACTTGGGTTTCTATCCCGGCAGGTCAAATTTCTGATGACAGGGATTTATGGACGACTTTTAATGATGCAAAAGATTCGGCTAAAAAGGCTGCCTGGATTCCATTACTTAATGCACTGAATGCTTTGCTCGGCGACTTTATGGAAGTAACTTATACCGATCATCCAAATAGTATTGTAATTTTAGAATCCGGAAATTTTAAGATAAAGCAAATGGGAGGGAGGACAAGCCAGGTGTTCAACGTTTTCAACACCGAATCATCCGGAACGGTTCGATTAGTAGGTACCGTAACAATAAAAAGAAGTTGCCATGACTGGTTTATTTCTATAAACGGAGTAGATTTTATTAGGTTGCAACCATCAATAAGTTCAGAAATCTTTATTTCAGGTTTAACACCCGGACAAAAACGTTGGTTTCGCCATCAATTAATAACAAAAGATGGTTCTTATGGTCCAATGGAAACAAGAGAATTGATTGTAACTTGAAAATTACAATCAATAATTATTAAACAGAGTTTGAAAAGCAACAACGATTAAAGGTTTCATGTTGCTTTCCTATTCTTATTACACACAAAATACACTGTAATATATATCTATAATACATTATCTGACGTATATTGTGTTATATCCGTCAGATATAGTTCTTAATCTGTCATACATAATATTAAATCTGTCAGATATAATGTTATATCTGACAAACATAGTTCTTAATCTGTCAGATATAGTATTAAGTCTGTCAGATATAGTGTTTATTCTGACGGATATAGTCTTATATATGTCAGAGATAGTTCTTAATCTGTCAGTTAAAGTGTTATCTATGACAGAAATAGTGTTAAATCTGACGGATAATGTATTGTAACTGTAGTTTAAAGTTTAAATTGATAGTAATTAGATGGGTTAAGAGATGGAAAGGAGCTTATTGATGGATGATATTCTTAGAAAAGATGATAGATTAAACTGATGAATGAAATCACAGGATTGAGATGCTGGATATTATGAAGATTTATGAGATTCATGTTTCAATGTATTATGAATTTAGGTTTCATGTAATAGGTAAAATACTATCTAACCACATGAGGGTGTAAAATTTCAATCTCTTTGAAAGAATTTACTTACTTCAGGCAATAAAATTTAACTCCCATACTAATAATAGTATATGTTTCCTTTGATTTAAAGGCAATAAAAAAAACATCCTATCAATGAGGATGTATTAATAAATGATCTCAGATAACAACTAGCTGCAATCCGCAGCTGCGCATTTACTGAGAGAATCTGATTTTGCCTGCGCTGATGCTGAGGTACCAGTAAAATTACATGAATAACAATCTGTTAAACTTGGTGAAACTGGCTGTGAGTTGAAGGAATACTGGCCCGGAGCAGGATCATTTGTTCCTTGCTTAATTAAATTAAACTCGTAAACGGCACCACCGCCATCATTGTTTGTTGCTACAACTTTTCCTTTTCCCATAATTTTAATTTTTTAAGTTTTAAATTAGTAATAGATTTTATTTGACCTTGCAAGTATAAATAAAATAGTTCTCTATTCCAAATCCATTAATATTATTTACTTTTGGGGCATCAAAATAAAAGATAATGTTTTTGAATAGAAAAATTCTTTTTTTATTACTGTGGTTTACTTGTTCGGCTATAAATCTTTGTTTTTCGCAGGAGGGTAAACCTTTTATCGAAAACTTTCCTTTCACCAGCTTCCAGTCGGAGGAATATTCTGCAGGTCCCCAGATATTATCTGTTATTCAGGATAACAGGGGAATCTTTTATTTTGCCAATGCTAATGGAATTTTGGAATATGACGGAATAAAATGGAACATGGTGGATAGTACTAAGGATATTACGTTCCGGCTTTTTGAAAAGGATGAAACAGGAAGAATATATTGTGGCGGCAATAATAAGATGGGCTATCTGAAAGCTGATTTATCAGGCAAAATGTTTTTTTACTCCTTACCATTAAAAGATACTTCTGATTTTATTGTCCGGAAAATTATTTGCACTAAAGCTGGAGTCTGCTTTTTAACTGATGACCATTATTACGGGTGGAATGGAAAAGAAATGAAGAAATGGGAAAACTGGTACTCTCATTTAAAGATGTTTAAAGTAAACGAAGATGTTTATGCTGAAAACAGTGAAAACGGATTGTTTAAAATGATGAATGATTCTCTGGTGTCTTTATCTGAATTTGGCAAGTTTAAAGGCTTATCTGTTATTGGAGCATTTGCTGAGAATGAAGATAAGACCAAATCTGATGCTGTTTTATTTATTACTCAGGATAAAGGTCTTTTTGAATTTAATGGCTCCAATTTAAGAAAAGTAACTAATGAAACTGAAAAGGTTTTAAAAGATAAAAATATTTATGTGGCAGTTAAGCTAAGGGATGGTAACATTGCTTTAGGAACTCGTAATTATGGAATAATTATAATAGATAATTCTCAAAACATTGTAAAAATCATTGATGAATCATCAGGACTTTACGACAATCATGTTATGAGTTTATATGAAGATAACTATGGTTATCTATGGGCAGGATTAGAAAAGGGAGTAAGCAGGATAAACTATCCCGAGAACCTGACCTCTTTTGATAAGAGCAAAGGGGTAGAGGGATTAACTAATTGCATTTCAAATATTGATGGACAATTGTATATAGGAACGAGTCATGGAATTAACAAATATGTAAATGAAAAAACAGATTATTATTTCAAAAGAGTAACAGATCTCAATTATGAAGTATGGAAAATAATAAGGTTCGATAAGGATTTGATAGTTGCCACCACTAATGGCATTTATAAGATTAGGGATAATAATTATGAACCCATTTCTTCAACATCAACATATACATTGTATAAATCTAAAATGTTTCCTGATAGGATTTTTGCGGGTTTAGAAAATGGGGTTTATTCTATAGTTTATAAAAATGGAACATGGGTAAATGAAGGTAAGATAGAAGGAGTTAATCATGAAGTGAGGAATATAGTTGAGTCTGATGATGGAAGACTTTGGGTATCGTATGAAGAGGTTTCAAGAATTGATTTCTCACAAGGGTTTTCAAATCATCCTCCTGTTGAAAAGATTGAAATGAAAAAAGATATTGATAAGAATCCTTCGGTGTATGAGGTAAGTAAAGTAAATAATAAAATTTTAATTGCAACAGATGTCGGCTTATTTCATTATAACGAAACGTTGAAATTCCTTGAACCTGATAATACTTTGGGTAACAGGTTTACCATTGAAAAGCATGAGGCTTCTGTTCTCACCCCTGATAAAAATGGGAACATCTGGCTTACCTCTGATTTTAAAAATGGTGTTCTGAAACACAACACTGATAATTCCTTTGCATTTGATACAATTCCTTTAATGAAAATGCCCAGAACACAAGTTTGGTCAATATATCCCGATGATAACGGCATTGTTTGGTTTGGAACAACTGATGGACTTTTTAGATATGATTCAAAGGTCGAAATCCCAAACAACAAACAATTCAATACAATAATAAGGAAGGTAAAAGTTAATGCTGATTCGACAATATTTAATGGCGCTTACTCGGACTCATCTGGAAATGTCACAACCCTTCAATCCTCTTTGTATAGCTATATTCTGCCCAATAAAAAGAACGACATCATCATTGAATATACAGCTGCTTATTATGAATCCAGGGATAAATTACTCTTTAGTTATATGTTAATCGGAAAAGATAAAAACTGGTCACCCTGGACAAAAGATACTAAAAAAGAATATACCGGATTGCATGAAGGAAAGTATGTTTTCAAAGTAAAAGCAAAGAATATCTATGGTGTTGAAGGCAAAGAATCTTCTTTCGAATTCACGGTTCTTCCTCCTTGGTTCCGCACATGGTGGGCATATTCCTTATGGATAGTGCTGATAATTTTAGTCATTTATATAATCGTAAATCTTAATAGTAAAAGGCTGAGGCAGGCAAAGCATCGCTTAGAAAGAATTGTAAAAGAAAGAACAAAAGAAATTGAACTCGAAAAAGATAAATCAGACAAATTATTGTTGAATATTCTTCCTCAGGAAGTTGCTGATGAATTAAAACAAACAGGCAAATCAGTTGCTAAGAGTTTCGAATCGGTAACGGTTCTTTTTACCGATATCAAAGGATTTACAATAATAAGTGAAAAGCTTTCGCCCGAGCAATTAGTTTCTGAAATAGATTTTTGTTTTAGAGAGTTCGACAGGATTACTGAAAAATATGGAATAGAAAAAATAAAAACAATTGGCGATTCATATATGTGTGCAGGAGGATTACCTGTAAAAAATAATACCCATCCTAACGATGTAGTAATGGCAGCCTTAGAAATCAAAGATTTTATGAATCAATTGAAAGAGGATAGAATTAAAAATAATCAAAGTTACTTCGAAATCCGCCTTGGCATCAATTCAGGACCTGTAGTTGCAGGAATTGTTGGAGATAAAAAGTTTGCCTACGATATATGGGGCGATACTGTAAATACTGCCTCAAGAATGGAAAGTGCCGGAGAAATAGGTAAAGTTAATATTTCTGGCGGAACGTATGAGTTTATAAAAGATAAATTCAAATGCACCTACCGCGGAAAAGTTGCAGCAAAAAACAAAGGTGAAATTGATATGTATTTCGTCGATTCTTTGAATTATTAAGCTAAATGTATTGGCTTAACATTTCTATTCCTGCCCATTATATCTGCTTCCTCATCCCTAAAATTCATAATCTCACCATTAATATTCGCTTTTTTGATAATGAATATTTGTTCTATGTCAACCAATTATCCATTTCCAACCACTGCGAATTTGATTCCCGCTCATATAAATCCAAATCCACAAATACCAACCATCATTCATCATTTAACCATATATAATATGTAGTTTTGCAGGATAAGATGAAACCAAATCCTCCAAACTTTTGAAAATTAAACATCCTCTCTTAATTGATTTGCTGCAGCGTGCATACTCTGCTGAAAAGGCAGCAGCATTTGCTTATCAGGGTCATGCAGGTTCGGTAAAAAGTATGGAAGAGAAAAAAGCTATCAGGCAAATTGAGCTTGATGAATGGAATCATAGGAGGGAGGTGTTGGATATTATGAAGGTTTATGAGATTCCTGTATCAAAATATTATGAATTCAGATTTCATGTTATAGGTAAAATAATTTCGGCAAGTTGTTATGTTATCGGATGGTTTATGCCTTATTTCTTTGCAGGGAGACTGGAAAGCGGTAATGTGTGTGAATACTTCAGGATGAAACAATATTTTAATTCGCTGGGAATAAAAGAGCATGATAAGATATTGTATGAAATGGGTATCAAAGAGAAAGAACATGAAGTTTATTTTTTAGGAAAAGCGAAGGAAAGCAAGTTGCTTCCTGTTTTTGAAAAGATATTTAACTGGGGCACGAAAAACAGCTTTAATAATATAGACCTTGATAAGAAATATCCTATTGAGGAATCGGATATTTATTGTAAGAAGTAGCTTTTACCTGATTAAAGTAACGGTGCCTACCTTGGTGTGCTTTTGGAGTTCGGTATAGTTATAGAGTTTATAATCTACCCTGTAAATATAAGTATCCTGAGGAGCTGATTGACCCATGAAGGTTCCATCCCAACCCTGGCTGATGTCTTCGGATTCAAATATATCCTGTCCCCAACGGTTATAAACATACATGTGGAACTCGGCAACTGCATTGCAATAAGCCATAAAAGTATTGTTGAAGCCATTGCCATCGGGTGTAAATGCGCTGGGGATATACATATCTGAGGGACAGAAATCGTTTATCCAGATGGAAGTTTCGGCAGTGCATCCATTCGAGTCAGTAACAGTTACTGCATAAGTTCCGGGTTGATTAATGATAATAAAATGAGATGACTCACCACCGGGAATCCATGAATAACTTGTATAGTTTTTACCAGCATCGATAATCATCTGGTCGCCGGGACAGATTGTTGTATCAGGACCAAGACTAACTGTTAATGGAGGTCCGATAGCAACACGAACTGTATCATATCCAAAGCAACCATTATCATCAACCCTAACCCAATAATCGCCAGAGGAAGAAACAGGAATTTTTTGAGTAGTTTCTCCTGTTGACCATAAATATGACATGCCGGGATTACCTGCGTTTAATGCTGTATCCTGTTGTCCGAAACATAGTTTAATATCAGGACCGAGATTAACAGCAGGGGGAATGCCTGCGGTAATGTTTACAGTATCACTTGCAGAACAAGAGCCATTTTGAACATTTACCCAATAGGTTCCCGGGTTTGTAACGGTAATAGATTCAGTTGCAGCACCAGTGGACCAAGTATATGTAGCTCCTGGATTTCCTGCATTGAGAGTAACTGAAATGCTATCGCAAAATGATTGATCGGGACCTAAATTGACAATGGGTTGAGCCACGATTACAACTGTATGCTTAACGGTATCGTTAGTATTTCCACAAACACCTACGCTATGAACAATAAGGGTAACTGTATCGGTACCAACAGTATTATAGGTATGAGTAGGGCTTGTCAAGACACTTGTATTACCATCACCGAAGTTCCATTGATATGAAGTTCCGCCTGTGCTGGTATTTGTAAAAGTAACTAAGAAAGGGGCACAACCAGTATCGGGAGAGATAGTAAATGAAGCAGCAACGTTACCATTAGCAGCACTTGGACAAGTTGTATCGGGAACAAATCTCCACATATCATTCAGATAATTTCCAGCCCATGTATAGCAACCACCGAATAACCATAAATTTCCGCTGTTATCTTTCCATCCTATTTGTCCCATTCTTGTTCCAGGATTATTTGCAGGAGCGGAAACAGTAATAGCACCGTAAACTGCAGGTATTTGGGAGCCTGTTGTTCCGTTCATCAGAGTCCAGACGTTTGTAGTTACATTATAATCCCATAAATCACCATAACAGGTTTGTCCGGAGGGATCGAATGCGCCACCATATAATTCAAAGTTCTGATTATTGCATCCTCTTGTCCAGAAAGCACGATTTTCAAATCTTGAACTTGGACAATAGTTGGCAGATGAGGTACACAACGCACCACTGGAGCCCGGATCATTAGGATTATTTGTGCCGCTCATCCATGTAAATTCGTTAGTTGCAGGATTATACATCCACATATCATTATAAGATGAGTTTCCATCATCACCACCGAAGAACCAAAAATTACCTGTGTTGTCTTTCCATTTACAATACACCATTCTTCCACAAGGAATATTTGCAGGGCTTGCAACGCCTTTTGTACCCCAATTGCCTGCGCCGCCAGTGGTATTAGGACCATTTACCCAAGTCCATTCATTTGTGGTGATAGAATATTTCCACATATCACTATAAGCACCACCACCACTATATCCACCAAAAAGCCATAGATTATTGTTAGCATCTGTCCAAGAACCATTTACTTCATATCTCATCCCGGGATAATTAGCAGGATTGGCGATTCCTAATGTACCCCAGATTCCGGGATTGCCACCTCCTTGTGGTCCGCTCATCCACGTCCATTCTCCGGTTGTAATATTATATTGCCAGAGATCGGAATAAATGTTTCCTGAAGAGGCATCCATACCACCAAACAACCATAAATTATTGTTGTTATCAACCCAAGTTGCAACTCCCCATGTTCTCGAACCAGGCTGATTGGCAGGTGCTGCAATACCCTGAGTTCCATATACAGGCAGCGTGTTTGAAACTCCGGGACCATTAATCCAAGCCCATTGATTTAATCCGGATTTAAACTCCCATAAGTCACAATAATTATCTCCTGTCGATTCATCAAGACCACCATACATCCAGAAATTACCTTGATGGTCAGTAAATTCACCGCCTTCATAGGAACCGGGAGGAGTATTGCCGGGAGCAAAAACTCCTTGAGTTCCATAAACAGCGGGAGCATTTGCTGTGTTTGTTCCATTCATCCATGTCCATTGACCTTGAGGTTGGGCGATGAGATAGGAACTGATAAAGATAAGTATTAATAAAAAGTAGCTGGTTTTTAACATGGTATTATATTTAGATTAGTAAAATTAAGAATTATTTTTTAAACCAAGAAATTTATTGGAGTTTATTATTAAAGAAAATGTCATTTATATGATAAAAGTCACTATTTAGGGTTTAAAAATGTTATATTTTTGCAATTGAAATAAAATTTTAAAATGATAAATATAGTTAAAAACATATTTGGAATAGGTCATAAAACTGACTATGCTCAGTTGGTTAAGGATGGTGCGATTGTCCTTGATGTTCGCAGTAAGGGTGAATATGATGGCGGGCACATCAAAGGTTCAATGAATATTTCTCTTGATAAATTGGGGAATAATCTGGATAAACTGAAGGATAAAAATAAGGTTATCATTACTTGCTGCGCTTCAGGAATGAGAAGTGCTTCAGCAAAAAGGCTTCTTCAATCAAGAGGGTATATACAGGTCTATAATGGAGGAGGATGGGCAAGCCTTCAAAATAAATTATAAGTAAATCACTTTAAAATGAAATTGATAAAAATAGTAACAATTGCAATGCTTTCATTGATTTGCGGGTTGAATTTTACCTCTTGTCAAAACGCCGAAAATGCTAAATCGTTTATTGGAAAGGTTGCGGTAAATGAATTTGAACAGAAACTTAATGAATCTAAAGATGCACAGTTGATTGATGTAAGAACACCGGAAGAATATGTTGAAGGACATTTACAAAACGCTAGCAATATAGACTATAGGGGTTCTGATTTTGATAAACAGATTAAGAAGTTGGATAAATCGAAACCTGTATTTGTTTATTGTCTTTCGGGCGGACGAAGTGGAAATGCAACGGAGAAAATGAAATCAATGGGATTTAAGGAAATCTATGATTTGAAAGGTGGAATTAATGCATGGAAAAATGCAGACAAACCCCTTAACATGAATCTGACTAACAAATCCAAAGGAATGACGATGAATGATTTTATGAATCATGTTAAATCAGGCAAATTGGTGTTAGTTGATTTTAATGCTACGTGGTGTGGTCCCTGTAGGAGAATGGCTCCTTTTCTTGAGGAGATTTCCAACGAACAAAAGGATAAAATGGAACTGTTAAAAATTGATGATGATGAGAATAGTTCTTTGGCGAAAGAACTGAAAATAGAAGGGCTTCCGACTTTAATATTGTATAAAAACGGAAAAGAAGTTTGGAAACAGGAAGGGTTTATTGAGAAAGAAGATTTGATAAAGCTTATCCAATCAAATTAGTTAGTTTAGCAGATTTTTTAATATAATTAACATAGTAAGAGGAAGGATTCACTTACTGATCCTTCTTCAAAGCCCTCATCATTTCTCCAAAATGCATGCCTTTTGAACATGCTGTAATGCATTGAGCTATTCTTTTGCTTTTGGTTTCATCGGTTTTAGCTCCTGCAATCCATTTAGAATAGTAGTTTTGATGAGATTTAGGCAGTTTGTTGAAATATTCCAAGGCTTTGGGTTCATCCTCGAGGCATTCCATCATGTCTGAATCTAATTGGAGGGGTTTGGTGTCTTCCTCCATTTCTATATGGAGCATTGCACCATGTCGTTTGCCAATTTCTTTTCTGAGAGATGCTTTTATGGGTATAATAAAGTCTCCCCCTCCCATTGGTATCGTAGCTATTTGCTCAAAAGGAACATTATCAAACTTCCCTTTTACACGGAATGATTTCTTGCTTCCGGGTTTTATTTGCTGAGCTATGTCGGCAGGAACTTCAATGTATGTCCATCCTGTTTTTTCTCCTTTTGTTCCAAATTTCAGAATTGTGGTGGAATATTTAATCATTTTAAATAAAGTTGAGATAAATAATTTGAGGCGATAAAATTAGTTTAAAGTTTTGAATTACAGTACATATTTGAATTCCCTAGAGATAAAAGGGAAGCGATTATGAAATATATTTTTTGATTATTCTTGGTTATCCTGAAATTGTCCATACCTTTACCCCCGAATACTTACAAATACTATTAATAACATTAGTTAGAAACATTATAATATGGGAGGATTAAGACAATTAAAAATAACAAAGACCCTAACCAACAGGGACGACATATCACTTGAAAAATATCTGAATGAAATAAGCAAAGAAAGAATGATATCGGCTGAAGAAGAAGCTGTTCTTGCAAAGAAAATCAGAGAAGGAGATGAAGTGGCGCTGCAAACACTTACTAAGGCAAATCTAAGATTTGTGGTATCTGTTGCAAAACAATTTCAAAATAAGGGCTTGACGCTTTCTGATTTAATCAATGAAGGGAATATTGGTTTGATAAAAGCGGCAAGAAGATTTGATGAAACACGAGGATTTAAGTTCATTTCGTATGCTGTATGGTGGATTCGTCAATCAATTATTCAGGCAACCTATGAACAATCAAGGATAGTGAGATTGCCATTCAATCAGTTGGGAAATATAAGTAAGGTGTATAAAGCCGCACAATTACTGGAGCAGCAATTTGAGCGTGAACCTACATTGGCAGAATTGTCCGAAATACTTGATTTTACTGAAACACAGATAAATGATACGATGAGGATAAGCCACAGGCAAATCTCTGTTGATGCACCACTAAAAGATGGGGAAGACTTTAATTTATTAGATACAATGGTTAGCAGTAGTCTTCCTGCTACCGATGCTAAGCTTATGAATGAATCATTGGTTGCAGAAATAGACAGGATACTCGAGCGCCTTGAACCGAAGGAGAGGAAGGTTATTAAATTGTATTTTGGTGTTGGAAATGGTGGAAAAACCATGTCATTGGATGAAATTGCAAGAGATATGAATCTTACTGGAGAAAGAATAAGGCAAATAAAACTAATTGCACTCCGCAAACTAAAGTTTCATTCAAAGAATCTTTTAAAGCCTTATTTATAGGTTATTAAAAGTAGTTTGCTTAAGAGAATACTGATTCTATTAATAACCCAAAACCTTTAACATTGACTTTGCACTTTGTTCTTTTGCAAATAAGCGAGTAACAATTTCGCCATCTTCATCTCTGTCTATTAAAACATGTTTCGGAGCAGGTATCAAGCAATGCTGAATGCCCCCATAACCACCTAAAGATTCCTGGTAAGCTCCAGTATGAAAGAAGCCCATGTATAAAGGTTCTTTGTCGTTATTTATTTTTGGAAGATAAACCAGGTTTGAGTGAGATTCATTGTTGTAATAATCATCGCTGTCGCAAGTGAGTCCACCGATATTTACTCTTCTGTATTCGTTTTCCCATTTATTAATGGCGAGAAGAATAAATTTTTGTTTGATACCCCATGTATCGGGCAATGTTGTAATGAATGAACTATCAATCATATACCATAATTCATTATCATTTTGTTGCTTTTGGTCAATAACGCTATAAAGAACAGCACCGCTTTCGGCAACAGTAAAACTTCCGAACTCTGTATAGATGTTAGGTTCTTTAACATTCTTTTGTTTACAGGTAGATTTGGTTTGCATGATGATTTGTTCAGCCATGTATTCGTAATCGTACTCAAAACCTAATGATTTTTTGATGGGGAAACCTCCGCCAATGTCAAATGAATCAAGTTCAGGACAAATCTTTTTTAAATCACAATAGACATTAATACATTTATGCAATTCATTCCAATAATATGCGGAATCTTTGATACCTGTATTGATAAAAAAGTGAAGCATCTTTAATTCGAACTTAGGATTATCTTTGATTTTGGTTTTATAGAAATCAAGAATATCATTATAGCGAATACCAAGGCGGGAGGTATAGAAATCATTTTCAGGTTCTTCATCAGAAGCGATACGGATACCGATTTTACATTTAACCTTATTATGCTTTTGATAATAATTTAATTCATTCATATTATCAAGAATCGGAATAACATTCTGAAATCCTTCATTTATTAATTCCGTGATATATCGGGTATATATTTCCCGCTTAAATCCATTGCAAATAATGATTTTGCTTTTATCAATTTTCTTTTGCTCATAAAGATTTTTGATGATAGGAATATCAAATGCAGAGGATGTTTCAAGACCCACTTCATTCTTCAAAACTTCCTCCATGATAAAAGAAAAATGTGAACTTTTTGTGCAATAACAATAAGTATAGCTACCTTTGTAGTCGGCTTTTGCTATGGCAACATTAAATATTCGTTTGGCTTTTTGGATCTGTGAAGTAATTTTCGGAAGATATGTTATCTTTAAAGGAGTTCCGTATTGCTCTATAATATCCATTAGATTGACACCATTAAAATGAAGGCTATCATCTACAACCTCAAATCCTTCCTGTGGAAAATAAAAAGTTTGTTCAATCAGATCTTTATACGAGTTTTTCATTTATTTTGTGTATATTTGAATTGTAATTAAAAATGTAAGTCACTTGGATTGTATTAATTTTGCAAAAGTAAGTAACTTGGATGACATAGAAGTAGTAATATTAAAATAAATTTTATGAAGAAGTTAAAGATAATAGAAGTTAAATCGGAATTGGGAGCTGGAACAAGGGGTGCAAGTATGGGACCGGATGCTATTAAAATAGCTGCATTCGACTATGGAAGCAGCTTATTTAAGCAAGTTGAAACAGTTCAAATACCTGTTGACAACAACTTGCTTTTCGATTCCCCTGGCAGTTTGTATGCTAAAAGGATTAAATCCATGATAACTTTGTATGAAAAGATAGCTTCTGAGGTTTCTCATACCTTAAAAAGGAATGAGTTTCCATTGATTTTAGCGGGGGATCATAGCTCTTCAGGGGGTACGATTGCGGGAATCAAGATGGCATATCCTAAACAAAGACTCGGAGTGATTTGGATTGATGCTCATGCCGACTTGCATTCACCTTACACAACCCCTTCTGGTAACCTTCATGGAATGCCGGTTGCCGTGTCTTTGGGTGAAGATAATGTAAACAATAAGATGAATAAACCGGATAAAGAAACACTTGAATTGTGGAATAAACTCAAAAGAATAGGAAATATTACCCCTAAATTTGAATATAGAGACCTTGTTTACATTTCATTAAGAGATATTGAACCAGAAGAAAACTTTCTTTTAAAGAAACATAAGGTGAAAATATTCACAACTGCTGAAGTAAAAAGGAATGGTGTGGAGAAAATAGCAAGAGATGCCTTAGCCCATTTACATAATTGTGCTAACATATATATATCATTCGATGTTGATGCAATGGATTCATCTATTTCAAAGGGAACCGGCACGCCTGTTCGTAATGGTATTACTGAAAAGGAAGCAGGGAGTTTATGTGTTCGTCTCATTCAAAATGAAAAGGTTTGTTGCTTCGAAATAGCGGAGGTAAATCCAACTTTGGATAAAGAAAATCTGATGGCTGAAAACACTTTTGAAATCCTTCAAAAAGTAGTAAGTCAATTGACTAATTAATCATTATTTCTATTTATTATTATGAATTTTGAACATTCTTTAAAGGTAAAGATTGCTGAGGCTTTGCATACCTTATATAGTATCACCGTTTCTTCAGAAGCAATTAAGTTTCAAGAGACACGAAAGGAATTTGAAGGTGATTTTACTTTAGTAGTATTTCCATATATAAAGGAGAGTAAAAAGTCACCGGAGATAACCGGAAATGAGATTGGAGAATACGTTATTAATCATTCAGATTTGATTTCAGGATACAATGTTGTTAAAGGTTTTCTTAATCTATCTATCTCGGATGGTTATTGGAAGGAGTACTTCAAGGAAGTTGGATTAAAAGGAAATTATCAGATTAAAATGAACATTGATGAAGATTCTCATAAAACGGTAATGGTTGAATATTCTTCTCCCAACACAAATAAACCCCTTCATCTTGGACATATAAGGAATAATCTTTTAGGGTATTCAGTTGCAGAAATACTAAAGAAAACAGGTAAGAAGGTAATTAAGGCTAATCTTATTAACGACAGAGGTATTCACATTTGTAAATCAATGCTTGCATGGCAAAAGTGGGGTAATGGCGAAACACCTGTATCATCAAGACTAAAAGGCGACCATCTAGTTGGCAAATACTATGTGATATTTGATAAAGAATACAAAAAAGAAATTGAAGAGTTAGTTAAGAATGGAGCAGGGGAGGAGGAAGCAAAAAAGAAAGCTCCATTAATAATTTCAGCTCAGGAGATGCTTAAGAAATGGGAGGAAGAGGATAAAGAAGTAATTGACTTATGGAAAATGATGAACGGATGGGTATATGAAGGTTTTGATGATACCTATAAGAAACTTGGAGTTGATTTCGATAAGCTCTATTATGAATCTGAAACCTATTTACTTGGCAAAAAAATTATCGAAGAAGGATTACAAAAGAATGTGTTTTATAAGAAAGAAGATAATTCCGTTTGGGTTAATTTAACAGATGAAGGATTGGATGAGAAGTTGCTTTTGAGAGGAGACGGAACCTCTGTTTATATCTCCCAAGACTTAGGAACTGCCTCCTTAAGGTTCACCGAATATCCTGAATTGAATCAACTTATATATGTAGTCGGCAATGAACAGGAATATCATTTTAAAGTACTTAAACTTATATTCAAGAAACTTCAAAAGCCTTGGTTTGATAACTTAATTCATCTTTCGTATGGTATGGTTAACTTGCCTTCGGGCAAGATGAAATCGCGGGAAGGAACCGTTGTTGATGCCGATGAATTGATTGATGAAATGATAAATACTGCCAAAGATACTACCTTAGCTTTAGGTAAAGTGGAAGACTTCAGCAAAGAAGAAGCAGAAAAGCTATTCCGCAAACTTGGTTTAGGAGCATTGAAGTATTTTATCCTTAAAGTAGATGCAAAGAAGACCATGTTATTCGACCCTGCCGAAAGTATTGATTTCAATGGAAATACAGGACCTTTTATCCAATATACTTATGCCCGCATTTGTTCAGTTATCAGGAAAGCTGATAAAATAGATTCTCTTAAAGATTTTAAAGTTAATTCAACTGAAATAAACCGTCCCTTTCTTCCTAAAGAAAAGGAAATAATAAAGATTATCTATCAGTTTAATAATGCAATTAATATGGCTGCAGAATCATACAGCCCTTCAGAAATTGCAAACTATGTCTATAATCTTGCAAAGACTTTCAATTCCTTTTATCATGAATATCCAATTGCCGATGCTGAAAATGTTGCTTCCTCAATACTTCGCCTTCAATTGTCTTATCTGACTGCGGAAGTAATTAAAGAATCAATGCGCTTACTTGGGATAGATGTTCCTGAGAAAATGTAATCTACTTAATGATAGATTCTATCGCCAAACGATAAGAATCCAACCCAAAACCACATATAACTCCATTACAATGTTTCGATAACAAAGAATGTTGACGGTATTCTTCCCGTGTATAAATATTAGATATATGAACTTCAATTACAGGACTTGTAATAGCAGCAACTGCATCTCCCAATGCAACCGAAGTATGCGTATATCCTCCTGCATTAAGGACTATCGCATCATAGGTAAATCCCGTCTCATGCAATTTATTAATAAGTTCCCCTTCCACATTACTCTGATAATATTCAAGTTCTATAGTTGGATACTTTGATTTTAATTCATTGAAATACTCCTCAAATGAAGTGTTTCCATAGATTTCGGGCTCTCTTTTTCCTAACAAATTAAGGTTAGGACCATTAATTATTATCACTTTCATTTCATTATTCTTTGATAAGAGGTGCAATTGTAACAAAAATTATCACACCTTTGCACTCTGATTGAAAATATAAGTCATTGGATAGGTAAACAAACATGAATCTTAATTGGAATAGCAGCATAAAAGGTTTCAAAAGTTATTTGAAATTAGAGCGTTCTCTCTCCGCGAATTCCGTTGAGGCTTATATCCACGACATCGAAAAGCTGGTTCAATTTCTCGATTACAGAAAGATAGATTCCACTCCCGATAAAATTACTTTACAGCAGCTCAAAGCCTTTGTTCAATGGGTAAATGAACTCGGCATGACTTCAATTTCTCAGGCGCGTGTAATCTCCGGTATCCGTGCTTTTTATAAATATTTATTGGTTGAAGATCTTGTTGATAGCGACCCTGCAACCTTATTAGAAGCACCAAAGTTAAGTCGCAAACTTCCTGTTTTTCTAAGTATTGAAGAGATTGATAAACTCATCGCCGCCGTTGACCTTAGCAAAGCCGAAGGAGAGCGCAACAAAGCCATCATCGAATCACTTTACAGTTGCGGTTTGCGCGTCAGTGAGTTGGTTAATCTGAAATTATCCTGCCTCTATTTCGAAATCGGTTATATAAAAGTCATTGGTAAAGGCGATAAGGAACGCATCATTCCCATCGGAAACAGTGCCATCAAACAAATAACCATTTATCTCGACCACATACGCACCCATCAGCATATAAAACCCGGCAATGAAGATATTTTATTTCTGAACCGAAGGGGAGCCAAACTCACCCGTGTAATGATATTCACCATCATTAAAGACCTTGCAAAAAAGATTAAACTTAAGAAGATTATCAGCCCCCATACCTTCCGTCATTCTTTTGCAACACATCTGATTGAAGGCGGTGCCGACCTTAGAGCCGTACAGGAAATGTTAGGTCACGAATCAATCACCACAACTGAAATATATACCCATTTAGACAGGGAATATCTGCGAAGTGCTATCATCAATTTTCATCCACGCTCCTGATAAAACAGGATTCATGATTTTTATATTTATTTTTTGAACCATATCCTCACCTCTCGCTATCAAGTTCAGTCCCGCTATCCGCTCATATCTTTTTTTTGCCGTAGGGGTAATCCCTTGTGGTTATCCTCTCGCAGGCAAAAAAAAGGATAACCGCTCCTATCGGGGGTAGTCTGTTAGGTTCATTTCTCCGAATTTATTTCACCGCAATCAATCGCAGCCCAGTCGCGAAATTCAAAATTTATTCGCCTCCTGACAGATAGGCGTTTTTTCACCTTCCTATCAGATTGCAAAAATATTTATCCCAATTACCAGAGAAAATCCATCAAATTCTCTTAAAATCCAATTTCTCTTAAAAAACAACAAATCAATTTAAAGCCTCTTGCAAGCCCACAGTTGAGTTATTATTTATTTAAGCTACTCCCCCACGTCCCCAAATTAAACGTGCATCTAAACGCTCCTAATAACAACTATGTTAAAAAAACCGAGGAAATCGCACATCACCCCAAGAAAATCGCAAGTTACCCCCAAGAAATCGCACCTCACCCCAAGGAAATCGCATATTACCCCCAGTAAATCACATATCACCCCAAGGAAATCGTATGTTACCCCCAAGAAATCACATGTCACCCCGAAGAAATCGCATGTCACCCCAAAGAATTCCAATATCGCTCAAAAGAAATCCAACTTCATTTCCATTACTTCGCATGCAAAACCCGAATTTCAAATTCTTACCAATTAACTATTCCCCCACATCCATGCTAACATCAATATGTTTATAATTAAGTAATAATAACGATTCCCTATGCGTTATTAACAAGTAATTTTACCCCACACAATTTAATTATTAATGAATCTTAGAACCAAAAGGTTTTACCTCTTCTCTTTTATCCTCTTGTTTGCAAATCATTTCGGGGTGCATGCACAGCAAACTCTGATTTATACTGAAGCCAATGCAGCATACAAGCAA
>Ga0206936_1069_pt1 | contig 31580 bp, 21 predicted proteins | sample Alteio_BWOrgHeat_14_FD_152922 | JGI IMG/M metagenome (GOLD analysis project Ga0206936, IMG submission 152922) | Enriched cells from forest soil in Barre Woods Harvard Forest LTER site, Petersham, Massachusetts, United States -... | ecosystem: Environmental > Terrestrial > Soil > Temperate forest >... | reverse complement strand
ATGTCATTCTGGCCTCTGCGCCGGGGATTGCGGATGCGCTGTCCGCGCTGGTTGGTGTGCCGTTGAAGGCTTAGCTGAGGATGTCGGCGGGGCTTGGCCACGTGGAGATTGCTGAGAAGCAGATCCCCATTCGACTTCGCTCAGGGCTGGCTTTCACTTTGTTCAGGATGACAACCAATTATGTTATGGGGCGAATTTTCGGGACTTAGTACGTAAAGATTCGTAGATATTTTCTTAGAGTTGCTCACGAACTGTGAAGTGGCTGCGTCTTCACTCAAGTCTCTTACTTTCTTCTTTTCCAGAACAATTCTGAGCGCGGCTTCGTAGTTAACCGTTTAGTTGCTATTGGCGTTGTATCAGGTGGGCCTCCGTTCGTCTGGCCCGCTCTTGCAGGCGAAGGTCCTTGACGTCTCTAGAAAAATCTTTGGGGGTAGAGTTGTGGGCAATTTTGGCGCTGATCTGAAACATGCGTTGCACATGTTTGTGAAGAATCCTGGATTCACCATTGCGGTGGTAGCCGCGTTGGCGCTTGGAATTGGAGCCGATACCGCCATCTTTTCCGTGGTGGATACGGTGCTGCTGAAGCCACTGACCTATCCGGAGCCGGACCGGATTGTGCAGCTGCTCTGCACTGGACCGGGTGGCGAGGGGCCGTGTGGTTCTGCGACCAAACTGCATGTCTGGCAGAACCAGACAAGCGTTTTTCAGGATGTCGCGGGGTATGACAACGGCGGTGGCATGAATCTGACTGGCGGTTTGCCTGAGCAGGTACATGGAGTCCATGTGACCGAGCAGTATTTCCGCGTCTTTGGTGCGCGTTTTGTGCTGGGCCGCGGGTTTACCACGGACGAAGACAGGCCGCATGGCGGCAACGTGGTGGTGGTGAGCAATGGGTTGTGGAAGCGGAAGTTTGGCGGCGATCCGCAACTGGTGGGCAAGTCGATTTCGATTGCGAACCTGCCGTACACGGTGGTGGGTGTGACCGCGTCGGGTTTCGATACCGATCCTGTGGCCGATCTCTGGGTTCCGTATCAGTTTGACCCGAATACCACCGATCAGGCGCATTACTTTGTGGCTGCGGGACGGATGAAGCCGGGAATCACGTTGCCGCAGGTACAGGCGCAACTGAAGCTGGCGGCGCTGGAGTTCAACCGCAAATATCCGGGGATCAATCAGAAAGGCGGATTTGATGCGCAGCTCTTGAAGGATTCGGTGGTAGCGGGCGTGCGGCAGTCACTGATGGTGCTGATTGGAGCGGTGAGCTTTGTGCTGCTGATTGCCTGCGCCAATGTGGCCAATCTGCTGATGGTGAGGGCTGCGGGGCGGACGCGGGAGTTTGCGATTCGTTCGGCGCTGGGGGCGAAACGGAGCAGGATCATTCAACAATTGCTGACGGAGAGCGTGCTGCTGGCGGTGACCGGGGGCTTGCTCGGGCTGGTGCTGGGTCTGACGGGAGTGCGGGCGCTGCTGGCAGCGAGTCCGGGCGATATCCCACGCATTGGCGAGGATGGAGCCGCAGTGGGGCTTGACTGGCGGGTGACCCTGTTCACGCTGGGGATTTCGCTGCTGACGGGGGTGCTCTTCGGGCTAATGCCGGCGCTGTCGGCTTCGAAGCCTGACCTGAGCAGCAGCATGAAGGAAGGGAGCAGGGGGACCGGAGGGAGCTTCCGCCACACGATTGTGCGCTCGGTGCTGGTGGTGTCTGAGGTGTTGCTGGCAGTGGTGCTGCTTGTCGGGGCTTCGCTGTTGATTCGTACATTTGTGGCGCTGCGGGCGGTGGATCCCGGCTTCGATGCCCACAACGTGCTGACGATGGAGATGGCGCTGAATGGGCCGCGATTTGAAAAGACCGCCGGAGTGGCGCAGGTGGTACGCGATGGACGCGAGCGCCTGAATTCGCTGGCGGGTGTGGTTTCGGCTTCGGCAACTAATTCGATGCCGCTGGTGGGCGGGTTTGGGTTGCCATTCAGCATTGTCGGCAAACCGCCGCAGGACGGGCCGTATACAGGAGGCGCGGGGTGGATGGCGGTATCGCCTGGATACTGGGATTCTTTCAAGATTCCGATCAAGCGCGGACGCGATTTTACGGACAATGATACCGCTGGTTCGCAGGGCGTGGCCATGATCAACGAAGCAATGGCCAAGCAGTTCTGGAAGAATGGCGAGAACCCGGTGGGGCAGCAGATCGTGATCGGGCATGGGGTCGGGCCGGAGTTTGAGGAGCCGGCGCGGCTGATTGTGGGCGTTGTCGGCGATGTGCGCGACGGAGGGCTGAACAACAATCCTGAGCCGAAGATGACTGTTCCGCTGGCGCAGATGACAGATGGGCTGACCGAGCTGAATTCGAAGGTGGCGCCGATTTCGTGGGTGATCCGGACGAAGCTGGAGCCGCATCAACTGGTCGCCTCGGCAAGCGATGAGTTGCGCAAGGCGAGCGGCGGACTGCCTGTGGCACGGGTGCGATCGATGGATGAAATCGTGGTGCGGTCGACGGCGAGGCAGGACTTCAACATGCTGCTGCTGTCGATCTTCGGCGGCTCTGCACTGGTGCTGGCGGCGATTGGGATTTACGGGTTGATGGCCTATTCGGTAACGCAGAGGACGCAGGAGATTGGCATTCGCATGGCGATGGGCGCGGATCGCGGCCAGATCACCAAGATGGTGGTCTGGCAGGGAATGCGGCTGGCGCTGATCGGCGTTGTGGTCGGGATTGGCGTGTCGTTCTGGCTTTCAAAGCTGGTGGCGAGCCTGTTGTACGGGGTGAAGCCGTGGGATCCGTTGGTGTTTGTGAGCGTGCCGCTGATTTTGAGCGCGGTGGCGCTGGTAGCGGTGTGGCTTCCGGCGATGCGGGCTTCGAAGCTGAACCCTATGGAGGCGCTGAGGACCGAGTAGACGATGGAGGAAAAGCTCTCATTCGACAAGTCGCATGGCTATGAGGCGCTTGCCGAGACATTCATGCGAGCCAGGAATCCGCGGATCGGGCCGGATGTGGTTCGAGAGTGGTGCAGGACGCTTGCGCCGGGTTCGGCGGTTCTGGATCTTGGGTGCGGAAGCGGCGCGCCTATCACTGAAGTGCTGGTTGAGGCGGGATTCGCGGTGTACGGGGTGGACGCCTCGCCTTCGATGATTCGCGCGTTTCAGAAGCGTTTTCCTCATGCGGAAACGGAGTGCACCGCGGTCGAGGATGCAACGTTCTTTGGCAGAACCTTTGACGCGGCAATCGCCTGGGGATTGATCTTTCTGCTGCCGGAGGATGTGCAGGCGGTCATGATCGCCAGGGTGGCGGCAGCGTTGAAGAGTGGCGGCAGGTTTCTCTTCACATCGGGACGAGAGCCGGCCCGCTGGAAGGACGGGATGACGGATGAAGAGTCGGTCTCGCTGGGAGCAGAGGCCTATGAGGGGTTGCTACTGGCCCAGGGGCTCACGGTAATTGGTCACGCAAGTGACGAGGGAGAGAATTACTACTACTTCTGCGTGAAGTTGTGAGCCGCAGTCCGGTTCTCAATATCTGACGGGATTCAGTTCGTGACGCGGGATATGCTTTGGGCCTTGCCGCGTGGCACTGAATTGTTCGGCACCGGACTGGGTGCTGCGGGGGTACTGGCGAGTTCTTCGGCTTCGATGTGGCTGTTCATCACTGCTGCTGCCTCGGCTAGGACGCGATGGTGCAGAGTGAAGAGCGCCAGTTCTAGGCGGTCGCTAACTCCGGTCTTGTCGTAGATGGAGCGCAGATAGTTTTTGATGACCTGCTCGGTGGTCTTGAGGCGCGTGGCGATCTCGCGGTTTTTGCAACCCTGCACGATGAGCGCAACGATTCGCATTTCCTTGGGGGTGAGGCGGTCACGAACGCGGGTGCCGACCATATCTTCTGCTGCAACTTCAGCGAGCATTGTCTGGAGCGGTTGCCAAATTTCGCCGACCGCGACCTTGCGGACACAATCGACGAGGGCCGAGCCGGTGGTATTGCGGAAAATGACGCCGCGAAAGCCCTGCTGCAGGTAGGGCCCGGGAGATTCGTTGTTTTCTGCGATGACGATGCCGCGGCTGCCCATGGTTTCGAGCAGGACGCGCAGGCGCGATAGCTCTGGCTTCAGCGCCGAGGCGAAAATGACGACTGCACCGGGAAAAGTGGTCACGGCGTGCATCATGCGTTCGCTGTCGGAGCATTGCGCGATAATGCGCAAATCCTCATCCAGGGCCAAAACTTTTGCGGTTCCCGCGCGAAAGATTGCCTGAGAGTCTGCCAGAATAACCTTGTTCATTGCCCCTGCCTCGCCTCCCCAAATCGTGCCCGAACGATGTCACACGGAAAGCGGCCGGCGAGAATGCCAAATCCCGGTCACGACTTCGCGCACCTTAAACCGATAACTAAGCTATCGGCAGCAAAACGACTACATTCGATTTGCTCTGTTTCGCTACACCTGGAGAAAAGATAAGTTCCTTTGGTAAGGATTGGTACCCTCAGGTCTAGTGCCCGTTCGTAACCTTTTTGTCTAGCCTTAAGATTACCGCGACGTTACCAATAAAGCTACCCAGATGAACTTTTTTTATCTCGGTCGGAAAATTTTGTGGCGCTATTGACTCAAGTCATGCAGTTGAGCTGAACAGTCTAAACTGGGTGTCAGGCGCTCGAACGACTATGACAAGACCCATCTTGCTTGCTGTTGACGACGACATTAGTGTTCTTGAAGCGGTAGTACAGGATTTACGCCGGCAGTACGGCTCAACCTATCGAGTGTTGAGAGCGGGCAGCGGGCAGGCGGCGTTGGACACTCTGAAGCAGTTGAAGGTCCGCGAGGAAGCTGTCGCACTGCTGCTGAGCGACCAGCGAATGCCCGGGATGACTGGCGTGGAGTTTTTGCAGGCCGCGCAGGCGATCTATCCCGATGCCAAGCGGGTGCTGCTGACCGCTTACGCGGACACGGAAGCGGCGATCCGCGCGATCAATACAGCCCGCATTCATTACTACCTGACCAAGCCGTGGGATCCACCGGAAGAGAAGCTCTATCCGGTGCTCGATGACCTGCTCCAGGATTGGAATGCCGGGTATCAGCCCAAATTTGAAGGATTGCGGGTGATCGGGCACCGCTGGTCGCTGAAGGATCATCAGTTGCGGAGCTTTCTTTCACGCAATCACGTTCCGTATCGGTGGCTGGACGCTGCTGCCAGTGATGACGCGCAGCAACTTTTGCAGGAGCGGTCACTGGATCCGGAAAAGCTGCCGGTAGTGCTGTTTTCCGACGGCAGCGCGCTGGTCGATCCGGAGCAGGAGGTGCTGGCGGCCCGGGTGGGATTGCGGACGCATGCGGCGCAGGATTTCTACGATATTGTGGTGGTCGGCGCTGGACCAGCGGGGCTGGCGGCGGCGGTGTATGGCGCTTCAGAAGGGTTGAAGACGCTGGTCATCGAGCCGGAAGCGCCGGGCGGGCAGGCGGGATCTTCGTCGCGGATTGAGAATTATCTCGGCTTCCCCTCTGGAATCAGTGGTGCCGATCTGGGGCGGCGGGCACACATGCAGGGCGTGCGGTTTGGCGCGGAGTTCCTGACGCAACGCGCGGTCGGGATGCGCGTGGAAGGGCAGTACCGGTTTGTGGTACTGGCTGATGGCCGTGAGGTTTCGAGCCATGTGCTGCTGCTGTCGACAGGTGTGGAGTACAAGCGGCTGCAAATACCGGGTGCGGATCAACTTACAGGCAAAGGCATCTATTATGGGGCGGCCCTGGTCGAGGCTGCAGCCTGCAAGGACGAAGACGTCTATATTATCGGTGGTGCGAATTCGGCGGGCCAGGCAGCTCTGCACTTCGCCAAATTTGCCTGCAAGGTAACGATGCTGGTGCGCGCGAGCAGCCTGGAGTCCAGCATGTCGAAATATTTAATCGATGAGATCGCTCATACATCCAATATTGTGGTTGAGCCCAACACGCAGGTTTTGGCGGCTGAGGGGGAGAGTCACCTGGAAGGTTTGCGAATTCTCGGACCTCAAGGGGATGAGTGCCGCAGCGCTGGGTCGCTTTTTGTGTTCATTGGAGCGGTTCCAGGCACGGGATGGCTTCCTGATGCGATTTTGCGGGACGAGTACGGGTTCGTTCTGGCTGGTCCCGAATTGAAGGCGTCGGGGAAGTTTGCCGGGATCTGGAAGCAGGATCGGGATCCGTATTTGCTGGAGACGAGTGTTCCGGGAGTGTTTGTAGCAGGGGACGTGAGGCACGGATCGATAAAGAGGGCGGCATCGGCGGTTGGAGAAGGTTCGATCGCGGTGCAGTTTGCCCATCAATATCTGGCGAGCTTTTAGCGCGCGGGTGGTGTTTTAAGGGATAGACGGGCACAGCGCGGCATAACGAAGGTGGGATGGTTGAAACCGGAGGATTTGCCGCAGGCTGGATTATGAGGAGAAGATTCGCCGGGGTAGTGGCGCTATAGCAACTATGGACAACGGGAATGAAGTCAAAGTCGAGCGGGTTACGCTGGATGCCTATGCGGAGCAACTCGCTGCGGCGTTTGCTGCCGGGGGGCTGACACCCGATCAACTTTGCGGATTAGGCGAAGCAGACCTGCTGCGAATTCCGGAAGGCAAGGTATTTCACGATCCCGCGGATAATGTGCGGGCCTTCTGGGTGTTGCTGGAGGGCGAGGTATACGCCGACAAGGCAGAGCCCGACGGTTCGAAACACCGCATCTATGTTGCCCGGCCGGGCGACTCTTTTGGGGAAGTTATTTTGCTGGCAGGGATGGCTTCATCGATCTACCTGGAGGCTGCACAGCCTTCGCTGGGACTTCGCTTGAACGAGGCTACTTTTTGGAATCTGATGTCCTGCTGCCCGCCGGTGCGCAAGGTCGTAATGTCGAATATGAAGCAGCGGCTGCAGGCGCACATGGCCGAGGCGATGCACAAGGAGAAGTTGATCTCGCTGGGGACAATGGCGGCGGGTTTGATGCATGAACTGCATAACCCCGGATCGGCGGCCAAGCGAGCGGCTTCGCAGTTGCGAGGAAATCTGGAGAGGCTGCAGGAGCTGAGCCTTCGCTCCAGTTCGAAAGCCAAAACTCAAGCGCAACTGGAGTGCATGCATGATCTGCTGAAACATGCGGTGCGCAGTTGCCAGGCGCCGGCACTGAGCAGCCTTGAGCAATCCGATGCAGAAGAGGCAATGTCGGAGTGGCTGGATGCGGCTGGGGTTGAAAACGCGTATAAGATTGGGCCGGCGCTGGTTGCTATCGGTTTTGAGCAGAGTGAGCTGGAGTGCGCCAGGGATGCGTTTGTGGATGGCTCCCTTTCGGATGCGCTGAATTGGCTTGAGGCTTTGGTTTCAAGCGTTTCGCTTGTGTGCGCCATTGAAGAAAGCGTTACCCGGGTCTCTGACCTGGTGATGGCGGTGAAGAAGTTTGCCTATGACGACCGCTGCACGCTGCGTAATGTGGATGTGCACGACAGCATTCAGAGCACGCTGACGATTCTGGGACATAAGCTGCGACAGCGGCAGATTTCCGTCACAAAGCACTTTGACGCGGCCCAGCCGACGATTAACACCACGGGAGTGGCGATCAGCCAGGTTTGGACAAACCTGATCGACAACGCAATCGATGCTTCGACGGATGGCGGCGAGATCGAAGTGAAGACGTGGACTGAGCCTGGATTCCTGGTGGTCAGCATCGGCGATCACGGCAGCGGCATTCCGGAGGAGCTGCGAGAGCGGATCTTCGATCCGTTCTTTACCACCAAGCCGGTGGGCAAGGGCACGGGGCTTGGTCTCGAGATTGTACGACGGATTGTGACGCAGAATTTTGGCGGGAAGATCGAGATCGCATCCCAGCCGGGGTTGACGCAGTTTGTGATTCGACTGCCTCAGGCCTCTGTCGTAGCGGCTTAACATAGCTGCTCTACTAGGTTAGTTATTCCAAATTAATATGGGGCCGGTTCAGAAGACCCGGCTCCATTCCCGTTTTTACTCATCACCATCCGACTCTTCTCCTGCCGGAAATTCCCTTTCCTGCTCTTTGAAGTTACCCCGGTGTCTGCCGATAGACGTCACAGGTGGATTGCCGGGGGCGATATTCAATGGTGGAGCACGGTGGCGTAACGACCGATCTTACTGAGATTCTGGAGGCCGCGCTCGGGGCCTTTGAGGAAGGCATCGCCGTGCTCGATGCTGATTCGCGGGTGCTGCTTTGGAACCACGCAGCTGCGGCGATAAGCGGTTATCAGAGCGCCGAAATGATTGCGCGGGAGCTTCCCGGAGGTTTTTTTCACGAAGACCCCCATCCTCAGACTCATCATAATTTCGGTTTTGCGGAACGGCCATTGCCGGTGCATCTTCTCCATCACCAGGGATATACATTTCCTGCAATGCTGCGTCGTACAGCCCTGCGTAATTCGCTGGGCAAACGCTCCGGCACTCTGCTGCGCTTTCACTCTACGGATGAGATTGATGTGCTTCCGCACGGCGAAACGGAAGAGGACGGCGTTCTCGATCACCACATTCAACAGAGTCAGACCAGCCTTGAGGAGATGCTCAATGCAACGTGGCGGGAATGGAGGAGCGCCGCGGCTCCTTTTGGCCTGATGTGGCTCACCGTCGATCAGGCGGCGACGTTGCGCAGGACGCATGGTCGCGACGCCTGCGAGGCCATGCTCGGGATTGTGGAACGAACGTTATTGCATGGGCTGGGGCACGCGGAAGTACTGGGACGGTGGGGCGCGCATGAGTTTCTTGTGCTGTGTCACGAGAGCACGGCGGAGATGCTTGAGTCTCGCGCGCGGCATCTGCGTGAGACAGCGAGTACGGCTGAGTTTCGATGGTGGGGTGACCGCATCGCGATCAGTGTCAGTATCGGAGCAGCGCAGGCGGAGGAGGATGAAACGCTCCCCGGTTTGCTTAGCCGTGCCCGGGGAAAGATGCAAAGCATGTTCGGCGCCGATGATACCGAGAATGAAATCCAGAATTGAAATCGAGAACTGGCATCGAGTGAGAAGACAAGAACGGGGGGATACGCATGTTCGCAATCATAGGGATCGTGGTGGTGTTTGGCGCAATCGTCGCCGGCTACCTGATGGAGAAGGGCAACCTGCTGGTGCTGTTGCAACCGGCGGAACTGATCATCATTGGCGGAGCTGCTTTGGGGACCCTTCTGGTTGCCAACCCGATGCACATCATCAAGGCAATGATGAGCGGAGTACTGGGCGTGCTGAAGCCTTCGCCGTTTGGCAAGAAGCGCTATCTGGAAACGCTGCAGATGATGTTCGAGTTCCTGAACAAGGTGCGCCGGGAGGGTTTGCTGTCGGTCGAGAATGATGTGGAGAAGCCGAAAGAATCTTTGATTTTCAAGAAATACCCGCAGTTTCTGAAGGATCATCACATAACGGATTTTGTCTGCGACACGCTGCGCATGGCGGTGACTGGTGGTGTTGAACCGTTTGACATGGATCAGATGATGGAGCGGGACATGGAGGTGCATCATCATGGCGCAGCGACTCCAATCGCTTCGCTGACCACGGTGGCGGATGCGCTGCCGGGACTGGGGATTGTGGCTGCTGTACTCGGCGTGGTGATCACAATGGGCTCGATTGGCGGGCCTCCCGAAGAGGTTGGCCGCAAGGTGGCGGCGGCGTTGGTTGGGACTTTTCTCGGCATTCTGCTGTGTTACGGGCTGGTAGGGCCGCTCGCAGCAAACATGACCAAGGGTGCGGATGAGCACAATGAATATCTTCAGGTGCTTCGGGTGCTGATGCTTTCTTTCTTGAAAGGCAACGCGCCGATGATCTCGATTGAGATGGCGCGGCGGGCGATTCCGGCACATGTGCGGCCTTCATTTGACGAGATGGAGAAGGCCTGCAAGGGCGGCGGGGCCGCGGCGGCTTCACCCGCGGCCGCTGCATAAGGAGACTTCGACGCGATGTTCAACAAGCAACCGATCAGCAAACCGCCGATCATCATCATCAAAAAGAAGAGCGGTCACGGTGACCACCATGGTGGCGCATGGAAGGTCGCCTATGCCGACTTTGTGACCGCAATGATGGCACTGTTCATCGTGCTGTGGCTGCTCAATTCGAGCGTGAAGGTTAAGAAAGCTGTCGCGGGGTATTTTAATGATCCTCGGAGCTCGCAGAAGGAGACGGGATCGGACAAGGCGAACAGCGGCGACAGCGTTCCGATTGATCAGCAGAATCTGCAGAAACTTAAGCAGCAGATTCAGAGAGCCATTAAAGATCAGAAAGACCTGGACAAACTGACTAAGCAGATTGAGATTACGATCACGCCTGAGGGGTTACGCATCGAGCTGATCGAGGACAAGAACGGAACGTTCTTTCAAACCGGAAGCGCGAAGCTGAGTGAGAATGGGCAGAAGCTACTGGAGATGCTCGCGGGGCAGCTCAAGACTTTGCCGAATCATCTGCTGCTGGAGGGGCACACGGATGCGCAGCCTTACTCAAGCGATAACGGGTATACGAATTGGGAGCTGTCGGCTGATCGCGCCAACTCGGCACGGCGGCTGTTGCAGCAGGATGGCGTGGGAAAGATGCAGATTTCGCAGGTGCGCGGGTATGCCGATCAGCTGTTGCGGGTGAAGAACGATCCACTTGACCCGACGAACCGCCGGATTTCTCTCATTGTGCAGTGGATTGAGGTGCCGGGTGTGCCCGAGGCTTCGGATGGGAAGAGGGATGTGGGGGTGAAGGAAGCGAAGGCACCTCTTGTGGCGGCAACGACTAAGAGGTAGAGGCTTTACGCCATGGACTTTTTCGCTAAGAAAAGCAAGACCAACAGCAGATCCTTCGCTTCGCTCAGGATGACAAAATCTTTGTTTAGGTAGTTGATTTCAGCAGCAGCGGTAGGGGGCGGCTGGTTCTAATTGGACTTTGCCAGGCTCGTTGGTTAACGATTCGACTGAGGGTGGCGGGACTCCGCGCAGGGTTTTGAGGCAGCGCAGCAGGGCTGAGCCTACGATGACGATTGCGCCGACGATGAAGATGACCATGAGGCTGGTTTCGATCCAGCCTTGCAGTTCGGTGCCGGGGTGCTGGGACATGGGCCAGAAGACGTTCTGGATGGACAGGTATCCGGCGGAGACTGTGGTTACGAGAACGAATAGAGCTGGGACGAGCGTGCACCAGCCGTAGACGGCCTTCTTGTGATTCACAAGGTAGGTGGTCATGGTGGCGAGGGCGATGGAGGCGAGTAGTTGATTGGCTGTGCCGAAGAGAGGCCAGATGGTGGCGATGGTTCCTCCCCAGATCAGATAGCCCCAACTAACTACAACAATGCCGGTGGCTAGCAGGTTTGAGGGCAGCCAGTTGCTGCGGCCAAGGGGCTTGTAGAGCTTGCCCATCAGCTCCTGCATCACGTAGCGGGCGACTCGCGTTCCGGCGTCGATGGTGGTAAGGATGAAGAGCGCCTCGAACATGATGGCGTAGTGATACCAGTAGCCGGTCAGGGCTTTCATCCCGGGCAGATTGCGGAAGATCTGGGCGATGCCGATGGCGAGAGAGACGGCGCCGCCGGTGCGTCCTGCGAGCTGTTCGCCTACTTCGCGGGAGAACTCGGGCAGGTTGACGGCGTGCATTCCGAGCTTGGCGAAGACAGCAGGCGGCACATTGATGGCGAAGTAGTCGCCGGGCATCATGGAGCAGGCTGCGATAAGGGCGAGCACGCCGACGAGCGATTCCGCGAGCATGGCTCCGTAGCCGATGAAGCGGGCGTCGGTTTCTTTATCGATGAGCTTGGGTGTTGTGCCTGAGGCTACGAGCGAGTGGAAGCCTGAGATGGCTCCGCAGGCGATGGTGACAAAGAGGAACGGGAAGAGCTTGCCGGGAATGACCGGGCCGCCGCCGTGGACGTACTGCGTGAAAGCTGGGAATTGCAGTTGGGGATGGACGACAAGTACTCCGATGATGAGCGCGGCGAGTGTGCCGAGCTTCACATAAGTCGAGAGGTAGTCGCGCGGTTCCAGCAGCAGCCAGACGGGGAGAACTGAAGCGAGAAATCCGTAAGCGCAGAGCAGCATCACGATCTGGTGGCCGTTGAAGAGAAGGAGATGCGCAAAGGACGAGTCGGCGAACCAGTGGCCGCCGATCAGCGCTGCAACGATCATGAGTACGCCGAAGACGGACGGGCCGAGGACTGTGACTTTGCCGGTGTTGCCGCGGAACATCCAGACGCCCATGATCATGGCGATGGGGATGGTGAGGCCGATGGTGAAGATTCCCCAGGCGGACTGGCTGAGGGCGTTGACGACGATGATGGCGAGGCCGGCCATGGCGACGATGAGGATGAGGAGGACGGCGATCATGGCTAGAAGACCGGTGACTGGGCCTACTTCGCGCTGGACTATGTAGGGGAGCGATTTGCCGTCGTGGCGCAGGGAGCCGATTAGGACGGTGAGGTCCTGCACGCAGCCGGCGAGGACCGATCCGGCGACGAGCCAGATGAGGCCGGGCGCGAATCCGAATTGCGCGGCGAGGGTTGGGCCGACGAGTGGGCCTGCTCCGGCGATGGCTGCGAAATGGTGGCCGAAGGCTACCCATTTAGGCGACGGGACGTAATTGTGGCCGTCTTTGAAGCGATGGGCCGGGGTGATGTTGCGGTCGTCGAGCATGAAGGCGCGGGCGGCGAGCAGCGCGCTGTAGTAGCGATAGGCTACGGTGAAGATGCCGAGGACGATTAATAGCAAGGGGAGTGTATTCACAGGTGGGTTACGACCTCTGCAAAAGCCTTGTGCTTTTCGGAAAGTATATCAACGATCGCCGTGAGGCCTTATCCCCTCTTCATCAGACGCATGTGCCTAAATACCTCCTTCACCACATGCGTGAGGCGGCGGTCTTGACCAACCCACTCCTCGCAAGAGTGCGCTAAGGATTGATTGGCATCCTGATTGCGTAAAAACTCAAGGCGAGAGCTGACCGACCGCACGAAAATCTACCGAGAAAGTCAAGCGTATCCTGTGTCTAAGCAGGAGGCACAAATGGCGGTTGAAAGTGTCGGTTGGAGCGGTGTAATTCAGAGCCTGATCGCGGCCGGCTCGGGACTTCTAGGCGTCCTCGTTGGTAGTTTCATGACGGCACTGAACGCCAAGAGAGAACGAAGGAGCGTGCGCATCAAAGCGCAGTTACAGGAGTTCTACTCTCCGATGCTAGGAGTTCGCTCCGAAATAAAAGCTAAAAGTGAAGTGCGTGTGAAGATTATCTCCATTGCCGGTCAATCTTTCGGCGAAGATCTTGAATCTGGTGCGAGACGTAACCTTGAGCCAGGCATGTCAGCGAAATACAAGGCGCTTAATAGCTATAACGAAACTCAGCTACGGGAGAGCCTTATCCCTTTGTACCGGGAAATGTTAGAACACTTTACACATCACATGTATCTCGCTGAACCTTCCACTCGAATTCATTACTATGCCTTGTGTGAGTTTGTAGAGATATGGAACCGGTCTCTCGACGAATCGCTTCCGGACACAGTCGCACAAAAACTTCTCCATGACGAAGGGACAATCAAGCCCCTTTACGATGATCTCAAGTTTCACTTCGATCGTCTTGTAAGAGAAAGCGAGAAGTAACATTAGATTTCACAGTATCTGCTCCATATTTCGTAGCAGCGGAAGGGGTATCCTGATGCGCCGGGAAGGGATGGACACTTCTGGTGATGAGTGTTCATCCTTTGTTTTTTCATCATTCCGTTGCAGGTGTTAGCATGGCTGCGAACGGAGATTGCCTCTTGAACTCTCGGATTTTGAAAACCTTTCCATCTTTGAGCTTTGCCCGTCGCTTCGCGATGGGTGTTGCTATCGCTTCCCTGCCGGTTTTGCTTGCTGCGGCTGCTGCGCATGGACAGACGCCCGGGAGTGGTGACAGACCGGTGTTTCGGTTGGATGGTGGCAACACTACTTATGCGTTTGGTGTGAATGAGCGCGGGGAGTTGCAGCAGATTTACTGGGGCGGAAAGCTCGGCGCGGGCGACACGATTGTTGCGCCGAAGGCTGATCGCGAGGCTGCTTCATTTGACTCGTCGTACAACACCACTCCGCAGGAGTATGTGGGCTGGGGGGCGGGGCTGTTTCAAGAGGCTGCGCTTAAGATCACTTTTGCCGACGGCAATCGCGATCTTGTGCTGCACTACGTGAGCAGTAGCAAGCCGGACGAGCATTCGATAGATGTTGTGCTCAAGGACATCAGCCGCGCAGTCCTGGTGACGCTGCATTACAAGATGGATGCAGAGTCGGGCATTATTGCGCGGTCGGCAACGATTGAGAATCATGAGGCGAAGCCGATCATGATCGAGCAGGCGGCGGCGGCGGCTTTTGCGCTGCCTCCGGCGCACTATACGTTGAGCTATCTGACTGGCCGCTGGGGCGGCGAGTGGACGCTGAATCAGGAGACGATTCACCAAGGCCAGCGGGTGCTGGAGAGCCGGAGGGGCTCGACGGGCCATCAGAACAATCCGTGGTTTGCGATTGGCAAGGGCGATGCCGATGAGGAGCATGGCGAGATGTGGTTTGGCTCGCTAGCGTGGAGCGGTTCGTGGCGCATCACGATTGAGCAGGACACGCTGGATAAGGTGCGCGTGACGGGCGGCTTCAACCCCTTTGACTTTGGCTATCCGCTTAAGCAAGGCGAGAAGCTTGAAACTCCGGTGTTTTATGCGGGCTATTCGCATCACGGGATGGGCGGGGCTTCGCGGCTGCTGAACCACTTTACGATGATGCATGTGCTGCCTCAGGCTCCGAATCCTAAGCCGCGACCGGTGATTTACAACTCGTGGGAAGCGACGGAGATGAATGTGACCGAGGCCGGTCAGGAGGCGCTTGCGGAGAAGGCGGCGGCGCTGGGCATTGACCGGTTTGTGATGGATGATGGCTGGTTTGGTCAGCGCAAGACGGATCACGCGGGATTGGGTGACTGGTATGTGAACAAAGAGAAGTTTCCCAATGGGCTGAAGCCGCTTATTGACAAGGTGCATTCGCTGAAGATGGATTTTGGACTATGGGTTGAGCCGGAAATGGTCAATCCTGACTCGGACTTGTATCGCAAGCATCCGGAGTGGGTGTTGAATTTCCCCGGCCGTCCGCGCAATGAGCAACGGACTCAGCTGGTATTGAATCTCGCGCGGCCGGATGTGCGCGAGTATGTTTTTGGTTTCCTCGACAAGTTGCTGTCGGAGAATCAGATCGCGTTTCTCAAATGGGACTACAACCGCAACTGGAGCGAGCCGGGGTGGGATCAGCTTCCAGCGAATGAGCAGAAGAAGGTGTATGTCGAATTCACTCGGAATCTGTATTCGATTCTGGCGGAGCTGAGGGCGAAGCATCCGGGCGTGGAGATTGAGAGCTGCTCCGGAGGGGGTGGCCGAGTCGATCTTGGGATTCTGCATTACACGGATGAGGTCTGGCCTTCGGATAATACGGACCCGCTGGACCGGCTGACGCAGCAGGATGGATTTACGCGGGCTTATCCGGTTGAAGTGATGTTGTCGTGGGTCACGGATTCGCCGCACTGGTTGAACAACCGTTTGACTTCGATGACTTATCGGATGCTGGTTTCGATGGAGGGTTCGTTGGGAATCGGCGCGAATCTGAACAAGCTTTCGAATGATGATCTGGCGACCATCAAGCGATTGACGGCCGCCTATCATGAGGTGCAGAAGACGATTACGCAGGGGGATTTGTACCGACTTATTTCGCCGACGAATGGCAGCGAATTTACGGCGACAGAAATGGTTTCGGCGGATAAGTCGCAGGCTGTTTTCTTCGTGTATGTGCATTCGACGCAGGAGGGTCGCGGTTTTCCGCGGCTGCAGTTGATGGGGCTTGATCCTGCGGCAACTTATTCGCTCAGTAGCATTGAGGGCAAGACTGAAGAGGGCACGCCTGCTCAGGCTTCAGGCGCGTGGTGGATGAATCATGGAATCGACCTTGATTTGCGCGGGGATTTTCAGGGGGCGGCGTTTCGACTGGATAAGCGTTAATCGACGGGCCAGGCTTGCGTAGAAACAAAAAAGGCTGCCGTCTACCTTGGGAGACGGCAGCCCACGGAAACAGGGGGTTCACTGTTCCGTAGAAGTGGTTGAATCGCAGTCATTTCGGCTGATTGGGCGAACGATGACCGGATCACTGATCATGCAACGATCTTCTCTTGCAACGATCACCGGTTCAGAATTCTGCAATTAGTTGTTGACTTGTGTTTCAGTATGCCGGATTAAGATCGTCACTAACAGTCCACCTTTCTGCATTGCGAATACGACTTTTTTCTCATGGCATTGGCCCGATCGAAGTATTGCGGAATCGGGCGCATTCGCGTTCAAATTGGCGAGGTTGTAACGAGCTGGCCGGACGCGGTAGCGAATACTTGTCGATGACAGTCTTGCGTGGGATGGGTTAGACTGCCCACAGTTTCAGTAATCGTTTTCTCGGAGTGTTCCACATGCCCCTCGTAGCCGGTGTAGACTTCGGCACTTTGAGTGTCCGCGTTACCCTCGTTCACAGCCAGAAGGGCCCTATTGGCACGGCCTCGGCGGAATATCCGCTGCATCGCCGCCGTGAAGACCCGGACTTCGCAACCCAGTCTCATGAGGACCAGATGCAGGCGCTGGTTCGCGCAACTCGCGCGGTGCTGGAGAAGACAGGCGTGGCAGGCGAAGGCGTTGTAGCGATTGCACTCGATACTACCGGTTCGAGCGTGGTTCCGGTGGATGAGAATCTAAAGCCGCTGGACGACTACTATCTCTGGTGCGATCACCGGGCCAAGTCTGAAGCTGAGGAGATCACCGCCAAGGCGCACGCAGCGAAACTTGAAGCGATCGACTGGTGCGGCGGCGTGTATTCGCATGAGTGGGGATTTGCCAAGCTGCTGCACTGGCTTCGTCACAATCCTGACAAGCGCAGCCGCTTTGCTACGGCGCTGGAGCACTGCGATATGGTGGCAGCGACCCTGGCTGGCGTGACTTCGGCAGCTGACGTAAAGCGCAGCGTCTGTGCGATGGGGCACAAATGGCTGTGGAATCCCAAGTGGGGAGGCTTTCCTCCGGAGGAGTTTCTGGTTTCGCTGGACCCGCTGATGGCGGGTGTTCGCGCCAAGCTCAATGGAGAGTATTTGACCTCGAACCACGTTGCCGGACACCTGTCGGCAGAGTGGGCGGAGAAGCTGGGGCTGCATGCGGGCATTCCGATCCCGGTGGGCGCTTTTGATGCGCATTGGGATGCGATTGGTTCGCATATTCGCGAGGGTGATGTGGTCAACGTTGTTGGCACTTCGACCTGCATCATAGCGATGGCAAAGAAGACTGAGCTTGTGCCGGGCGTGTGCGGCGTGGTACCGGGCAGCGTGCATCCCGAGTACACGGGCATCGAGGCTGGTCTCTCAGCTACGGGCGATATCTTTGAGGCGATCGCTCGGCGTGCGGGAAGCACTGTGCCCGAGTTATCAAAGGGCCTGGAAAGCTATCGTCCCGGGCAGACTGGCCTGCTGCGGCTGAGCTGGGACAATGGCGATCGGACTGTTCTCGTAAACCCGGAACTGGGCGGCGTGACCCTCGGATGGAATCTGCTGCACACGGCGCAGGATGAGTTGTTTGCCGCGATCGAAGGCACGGCGTTTCATACGCGCATTATTCTCGAGCGCATGGCGGAGCACGGCGTGCGCGTGGATCGAGTTATCAATGCGGGCGGCATTCCGCAGAAAAATGAAGTACTCAACCAGGTTTATGCAAGTGTGCTGAACAAGCCGGTGCTGGTGCCAGCGGGTGTGCCTACCAGCCTTGGCTCGGGAATCTTTGCTCTGCTGGCCGCGGGAGTTTATCCCACGATCGAGGCCGCGCAGGAAGCTGTGTGTCTGCCGCTGCGCACTGTTGAGCCGAACGCCGATGACGCAGCCGTGTATGAGCAGCTGTATCAGCTTTATCGCAATGTGTATTTTGCTTTGGGGTCGCGCGATGCGACGCCAATCGCGCTGGGTACCGTGTTGCCGACGCTGCGCAGCGTTGCAACGGAGGCCGTGCGTTTGCCGAGCACCGAGACGCTTTGACCTATCCTGCTTATGCCTTCATGCCGGCTACGACGGACTCCAGTTCTTCGTAGCGGGCGATGGTGTTCCTTGCGTATTCGCCGTAGCGTGGATGTTCGAGAATGTGCGCGCTGGCGAAGCAGGAGGGATGCGTGAAAGAAAGCGACTCCTCCTGTGCTGCCGCGTCTTTTAGCTCTGGTACGACTGTATTCTCCAGCAGGTCTAACTGTTTGGCGATTTCGCGGCGCAGTTCTATCAGGCAATCTTCGTGGAGAAAGTCCTGGTCGTCTTCTCTGTGAAGTACAGCGAGCTCGTTCCAGATAAGAGCTGCCGAGGTCAGGCCCGCGCGAACGACGGTATCTGCAGTGTCGATCTGGCGCTGACGATCAATGCCGAACTCATATTCGACCGAGTCTCTCATGGAACGGATCGCCGCCAGTGTCTTGCCAATGTGATCGCGCAGAGCGTCGGTTTGGTGAATGAGTTCTTCATGCTTAGGCATTGCGATTTCTGCACGGAAGAGATCGGCCTGATTGCGCAAAATCGACGCGAGAGCACGCCGCATCGCGGTGACGGTGCGCACGGGCCAGAGGTATTCGAAGACGAACCACATGATTAACAGCGCGAGCAGAATTCCGATGAGACGATCGCGCGCTGGAGCGAGTTGTGTGGGAGCGCGGAAGTCTTCAAAGGCGACGAGATAGAAAGCGAATGCTATCTGCAAGCCGACGTAGTTGAATTGGCGGCCGCCGGCGATCCACCCGCAGATGAAGGCCACGACGGCAACGAGGACGACAATCGAAGTGATGGAATCCATCTGAGGAAAAAGAAAGACGGTACAGCCCAGGCCAAGGAGGAGGCCGCCAATGAGGGCGCCCACTATACGAAAAGCCATTCTCTGCTTGAAGGCGCCGGTGGTGCTGAGTCCCGCGATGAGGACAGTTGTCACAGATGTCGAAATGCCGGGCCAGTCAACGGCGAAGTAAAGGATGTAGCAAAGCGTAGCGCAGAGGCTGATCTTGAAGCCGAACTGCCAAGTGGACGCCTGTTTGAATGCGCCGGGGATCAATAACGGCACCTTGTTCGCGGGCAGCGCTACCAGTTCTTTATCGAGCGCGGGGCTTGAATCGCGCGGCATGGAGACGATGACGTGCAGTACGCCTTCAACGCGATCGAGCAGTGTGAGGTTCGCGTTCGGAGGAGGAGGCGAATAGCCCTCATGGATCGGATCTCGATCCTCGAGAATCGCCTGGCATTCTGAAGCGATCTGAGCGCAGCGCCTGCGGATTTCAGGATCGTAGGGGTCCGGGTTTTGCGTCGCAAAGGCGGCTGAGAGATCCATCAGTTGCGCGATCATGGGGATGCGGACACGCGCTCCGATGTGGAGAGATATGGGGTCGAGATTGCGATCGACGATGGTGTTGTACAACCGCTGCATTTCCCCCTGCCCGGCCGCGGCGAGACGGGCGACCCGCACGCCTGCGTCATGCAATTGTTTCGCATCGGCTCCCTGCGCATAGAGGGTGTAAAGCGCGATCAGAGCACGGTATCGAACGTGGCGTTCCTCCTGAAGTTGCTCCACTGGATGACTCGAACCGAAGAGATACTCGACAAAAACCGAGCAGCAAATCGTGATTGCGATAGATCCCAAAAGATATAGCGAGACTTTCACCAGATCGTTTGCGGGGATATGCCGCTCCCACAGAGCGATGAGTGTGCAGAAGATGAATCCCCACGTAGAACCCAGAGTGGGAACCGTGGTTGCGGCAACCAGCATTCCTGCTAGATAAGTGACTACGGCAACGCTTAGAATGCGCGCCATCGGGTCGTTGTCGGTGAACGAAACGACGGCGAGTTCGGTGGCAACGGCGGCGGTCAATGTTATCAGCGAAAATACGCCGGAGCGCAGCGACACTGAAGGATTGTCGCGGCCTACGATGAAGACGAAATACAGCGCGACGGACGCGAAGGGCATCTGCCATACAAGCAGGAGGATCAACGTGAGCAGCGAGGCGAGGACGATGCGTAGTGCTGTGCTGAGGCGGCCCGGCGTGGGCTGCAGATCGTTCCATATACGCTCAGACCACATCGGGGTATGGGTTACAGCGTCCATCGCTGGCACGGCTACCTCACTACCGTGACAGCCGTGGATCCAATGCGGAAGAGCGCGGGATCGGGGTTTTCAACGCGAACACGCACGGGAAATCTTGAGGAGAGATGTACCCAGTTCAAGGTACGATCTATGTCCGGCAGGCCGGCGGAGACTCTGCCATCTTCAGGGAAGACTCCGTAGCCGATGCTGTCGACAACGCCGTCGAATTTTCTGTCGGGATGACCCATGAGGTACACATCCACCTTCGACCCGATGTGAATCGTCTTCAGCTTGGATTCGCGATAGTTGGCGATGACATACCAGGTGCGCGTGTCAATGAGAGTGAAGAGTGGTGCGCCTGGATGCGCGTAGGCGCCCTCGGAGATATTCATGTTGGTGACATAGGCATCAAAGGGAGCGATGACACGGCATCGTTCGAGGTCCAGCCTTGCGCTGTCTACCTTGGCGGCTCGCGAAGGACGCTGGGACTTGAGCGTATCGAGCGTATCCACAGTGTGGATGGCCTGACCCAACCTGGCTTGCGACTCGGCGGCCAGGGCGTCAGCTTCCTGCTCATGCAGTGTTGCCTGTATCTCCTGAGCCTTGGCCTGAAGGAGCGCGGCTTGCGCTTCATCGTAATTGCCTTGCGCCACGCGCAGGGCAGTGTGCACCTGATCGACCTGTTCCACTGTGACATATTGCTTTTGCAGCAGAGGCTCGATGCGGTTGACGTTGTTGGTGGCGAGTTTCAATTGCGCTTCAGCGGCTGCAGCAGCAGCCTGCGCTCGCACAACTGCGGCTTTAGACGCATCGATGTTACTGCTTGCTGTTTTGATTCCAGTGGTGGAATGATGAACGCCGGCTTGTGCTGCTTCTACGGCGCTGCGCTCGGCTGCGATCCTGCGCTCTGCATCGATGATTTGCTGTTCGAGCGCGTCTTTGTCAGAGAGCGCCTGCTGCAATGCGTATTCGTAAGGACGCGGATCTATTTCGAAAAGCAGATCGCCCTTCTTCACGAAGGCGTTGTCTTTAACAGGTAGCTGAACCAAGAGACCGCTTACCTCGGGCGTAATACCGATGACGTTCGCACGAACACTGGCGTCGTCGGTGCGGGGATGCAGGTCCGTCTGGAGAATTGCAAGCAGAAGGAACAGTGCCGCTCCCACGACGGTGCCGATGCCGATCCAGCGGCCTAGTCGCTTGCGTTTGAGAGCTTCGTTTTCCTGACTCTCTTTGTTTTTGTCCGTCGCTTCCATAAGCGCGCCTTTCGGATACCTCTAGCGGTAAAAGATGAGCCATAGCAGGCTCGTTAAGAGCACAACTGCGCAAGGGTAAAAAATAGCCAGCGGCCCTACCTCCGTTTCGAGTTTGTAACGCATCAGAAGGTAGCGCACACCGAATGTGAGCACAACGGCGATAGCCAGACACACCATCCACACAGGAAAGAACGAGCCGATGATATCGACTGACGGAGCTCTTCCGCATCCGGCGCAAAGAAGGCTTATCATCGTCGCCGAGAATACATGTGTTCGTCGATTGATCATTGCTTCGGGCCTTCCTGTGTCTGCGTTGCGGGCGGTTGCTTGCGCAGGAGATTTCCAGTGACGAATTCGAGATTGACTGCCTGCAGAAACAGTTCTGAGCGCGCGGCCACGCCAGAGAGCCGCGCCTGCGCCAGTTGTTTCTCTGCTGTTACTACATCGATGAGATTCTTGACCCCGTATTTGTATGCGTCAAGCGAGGCAGAATACGATTCGTTGGCGGAGTCGAGCAGCGCTTCGGCGGTCTGTTGTTTACGCATTGCTGTTCGAAAGGCGATGTAGGCAGTCCACACTTCGCGTGTAGCGTCATCCTGTTTCTCACGCATTTCATCGCGGGCTTCCCTGCCCTTTGATCTTGCGATGGCAAGTTCATTCTTGCGTGCGCCGCCATCGAACAGGCGCCACTCAATGCCTAATTGCACTGCCCAGGTAGCCTGGCTTGCATTGCCGAGTTCGCCGTAGTCGGCCGTAGGCCAGATGGATGTCTGTGCACCGTTGGCCGATAGTACGAACTTGGGTAAATACTCTGCCTTTGCAGCACGCGCCTCCTCATCCGCAGCTCGTATCTCAGAGGCCTGGGCCATTAGATCAGGACGGCCAGCGATGGCGCGATCTATCAATGCATCGATAGACATCGTAAGGGCTTGCGGCAGTGGCGTTTTCTCTTGCCTATCGATCAGGATATTAGGTGATGGTTCCGCTCCGACGGCCTCAGTGAGTGCAACGCGCGCGATCTTTTCATCTCCGTCCGCTGACTCCATGTCGAAGATTGCCTGCGAGGTTTCTGCTTTGGCATTCAGTACGTCAGGTCGCGTCGATCGACCGTTGCTTAACTGCGTTTCCGATGCGTCCTGTGTGGTCTGGGCAGTCTTGAGCGTTTCTTTCGCAGCGGTGAGGCGTTCCTGTGCAGTCTGTAATTTGTAGTATGCCGTAGCTACTCGAAAGGCAACCTCTTGATTGGCGCGAATGAAATTGGCTCCTGCAGCGAGCTTCTCGGCTGTGGCTGCATCGACTTTTGCCTCACGCTTGCCGGAATCAAAGATTAGATATTCAAGCGTCAATTCGGGTACCACTGCGGGCACCTCGACCATTACGTAGCCACGCGGAGCAAGCGGCTTTGGAAAGGGATTTATCATGCGTTCATCGGCAAAGGCTGCCAGTCCGGAGAGGACAGGGTAGTACGCACTCTTCGCAATCCCCAGCCTGTCGGCAGCCTGTTTGGCACGCTCCCACGCAATGTGTGTTCGAGGATTGTTGAGTTCCGCAATATCAATCAGTTCGGCGAGCGAATAGGTGTGAGCCGGGTCGATCGAGGCTGCTCGATCGACCGCAATTGACCTCTGTGCACAATCCGCCGCAGCAGCGGGAGTGAGGGCTGCGCCCACGCATTGAGCAGATACTTCAAGCGAAAGGGTAAGTGTCAGACTCAGAAGGAATGTAACAAGCCGGAAAGCGCTGCGGATGCGCCGCGATGACGAGGTCGCACAGGGCCAACGGTGACTCCGCAATGTGGGTTGAGCGTTCAGACGCAACTCCTGATGGATCCGCACTCAGGTCAATCCGTGCCAAAACGATCGCAGAATCGGTATCGAAAATCAAGCGCGGAGTGGCATCTTCTGCGCACGATGTCAATTTCTATAAAGCCGTCCCGACTCGCAGAGGCGCAGGAACCCTGCGCCCGGCCTATTGGAATCCTCGTTCTCTGAAATGCTGAATCGAATTCTTGACAAGAGAGACGACAAATTCTTATTCTCCAGCAGTCGAGCTCGAGCCTTATCCAACGACGGATCATTCGATTCCTCAAGACTACAGTTCACTTCGCCCGCAGAGAGCAACCATTCTGAATATCGAAATGCATAGGAGCGAAACGCCTTGTTTCAGCCGCAAACGTATGTACTTGCTCTCTCACTGATGTTAATCAGCATGCTTTGCTGGGGATCGTGGGCTAACACGATAAAGGCCTGCCCCGGTTATAAGTTTCAGCTTTTCTATTGGGACTATGTGCTTGGCTTGATCGCCGGCGCGTTGGTTTGGGGGCTGACACTTGGAAGCCTGGGCGAATCGGGCAGGCCCTTCTTCGCAGATCTGTTGCAGGCAGATAAGTCACATCTTTGGCTCGCGATTGTGGGTGGAGTTATCTTCAATGTCGCGAATCTTCTGCTGGTGGCGGCAATCGATATTGCTGGACTCGCTGTAGCGTTTCCCGTTGGTATAGGGCTCGCGCTGGTGGTGGGCGCGGTGAGCAGTTATCTGCTCGCGCCAAGCGGAAATCCATTGGTACTATTTGGTGGCATCGCGCTGGTAGTTGCGGCGATTGTCTTTGATGCGATCGCTTATCGCCTGAGGGAAGCCGAGCGGAAATCAGTCAGCGTGCGCGGTGTCGTGATAAGCTTGGTTGCCGGTTTGTTGATGGGCAGTTTTTATCCGTTCGTTTCAAAGGCCATGACAGGCGAGCACGCACTCGGGCCTTATGCAATCGCGCTTATCTTTGTATTCGGCGTTGCGCTTTGCGCTGTGCCGTTCAACTACCTGCTGATGCGCAAGCCGCTGGCGCAGGACGAGCCTGTCGGAATGAGCGGATATTGGAAGGCGCGTGGCTCATGGCATGTCTGGGGCATTCTCGGCGGAGCGATCTGGTGTACCGGAGCTGTCTTCAACTTTGTCGCTTCGCGTGCAAATATCGTAGGGCCAGCCGTTTCCTATTCAATTGGACAAGGCGCCACGATGATATCGGCCGCATGGGGCGTGTTTGTGTGGCGTGAATTTGCCCTCGCGCCAACGCGCTCCAAGAAATACCTGCTATGGATGTTCGTCTTCTTCCTCTGTGGACTTACCGCGATCGCCCTTGCTCCTGTCCTTTAGAGACGCGACGATAAAGACATTTGAGGAGACATCATGATTGCGGCAAAGAAACCGATCGTCGTAGTGGGCAGCATCAACATTGATCTGGTAGCCAATACCGAACGGATTCCGGTGGGCGGTGAGACAATCTCCGGCCACGATTTTCAGATTCACGCCGGTGGCAAAGGCGCGAATCAGGCTGTAGCTGTGGGACGGTTGGGGTATCCAGTACGGATGATTGGCCGGGTTGGCACGGATGCTTTCGCCGCGCAGATGAGGTCGAGCCTCACCAGCGCGGGCGTCGATGTTACGGGCGTTGCGACCAGCGAAGGCTCATCCGGAGTGGCCGTGATTGTGGTAGCCAACAACGGAGAGAACAGCATCGTAGTTGTGTCGGGGGCGAATGCTCTGCTCACGCCGCAGGATCTGGATGCGAATATTGAGATCATCCGATCAGCAGGGCTTGTACTCACCCAGCTTGAGATTTCGCTGGAGACTGTGGAGCATCTGGCGATGCTTTGTACCCGCGAAGGCGTGCCGCTGATTCTCGATCCAGCACCGGCCAGAGAGTTGCCGTCAAGCATTTTGAAACGTGTGGTGTGGTTTACGCCAAACGAAACCGAGGCTGCATTTTTTGCCGATAGGTCAACCAACAAAACGGAGTCTGAAGAACTCTCACAGGTTGCCCGCGAATTGATGAGCAAAGGGGTTGAAGGCGTGGTGCTCAAGCTGGGTGCACGCGGAGCGTTTGTCTCCGTGAATGGGATCAATCAATGGATAGCTCCCTTCGTGGTGAATGCGGTTGATACAACGGCTGCGGGAGACTGCTTCAATGGGGTGTTCGCCGTAGGATTGTTAATGGACATGCCGCCTGCTGAGGCTGCGCGCTTCGCGTCTGCAGCCGCTGCGATTTCTGTTACTCGCGCCGGTGCGCAGCCTTCGATGCCCTCTCTCGCTGAAGTGGAATCACTGCTGGCACACTCATCAAAGTGATCGCGAACGTTTGTTAGTCTACATCGACAACGCAGCGAAAACCAAGGGTGCCCGCGCGATCCTTGGCCGGTGCCATGAGCAGATATTTGCTGTGCTCTGTGTTGCGATAGGCTCGCGGAAAATACCAGATAGAGCCCGACGGCTGATAGTAACTTCCGCCGCGAAGCACCGCTGTCCGCGTATGCTCATCCTGAAACTCATCGGTCCACTGCCATACGTTTGCGACCATATCCATCACGCCGAATGGGCTCGCGCCAGCGGGATGCGCGTTGACATCATCAGGCGAAGTGAGATCTCTACCTTTAACAGGAACGGGAACCGCATCTTCTTCCCAGAAGTTACCCCAAGGGTAAAGGCGTCCGTCATTGCCCTGCGCCGCGTATTGCCACTCCCACTCATGCGGCAGCCTCTTACCAGCCCAGGATGCGTACGCGCGCGCATCTTCGAGAGACACCCATGTTACAGGCTTGTTATCCCATCCTGAGGGATAGTTCCCGTCCTTCCAGTCTTTGAGAAAGTTGTAGTCGTCTTTGGGATGATAGTGAGTCGCAACGATGAATTTCTTAAAGTCTGAGTTAGTCACCGGATACTTATCTATCCAGAAATCGGGGATATGAATCTCGTGCACATGATGGCGCCGCGGCGAGTCTTCCCATGGATACTGCACGTCGAGTCCTCCCCAGTTTTCACCTTCTATCTCGAGGCCATTGACTCTGAACAGGAACTCCGAGGCGGGAATTTTGATCATGTCTTTTGGGTTTGATTTGGGCGTCGGCGTTTTGGCAACGTCGATCATTTTTTGCGACAGCGGCACCCAAACGTCGGATAATGAACCGAGCGGGGTTGCGTCCCATGTTTTGCTGATCTTCATCAGCGCCTGAACGGGCTTATTCTTCAAGTCCGGCGTAACGTAAAGCGCGCCAAAGCCGTGGCCTTCCATGTTAAAACTCAATGTGACATTGTCGCCCTGCCGGAGAGATGTCAGCTCTGTGCCGTGCCACAGATCGTAGTAATGCAGCCCTGCCTTGTAAGGCAATTCAAGCTGTGGGCCTGTGATGTTGTATTCATTGCGATTGATGATAGTGAATACCTCTTCGCCATCGAGCGGCCATCCGGTGGCGAAGACGCCGAATTGCAAGGTCGGCGTGAGCGGTTCCCAGTCCTGGCTAACGAGAAACGGAGCGACCGCACGCTCTACACTGGCCACGCGTCGAATGCTCTCCGCACCACGCGGAGTGATGCCATTCCAGATGCTCCAGATGTTTTCCCATGTCTCCAGGCCGACGCCGTTGAAGAACGCGAACTGAAGATTGTCGGTCTTGCTGCGATTCCAGCGATCAGAGATGTTGGTCATGTGCCGAGGCTCAAGTAGCTTGCCTTCGCTGACAAGAGGCGTGAAAGGGTAGCGCCAATAGCCCCAGTTCATGCTGTTGTACGCAATCATCTCGCTTGAGTTTGGGTATCCTTCAGGCTCGAAGACCAATGGATGCCCGGTCTTGTCAGAGGCATCGCGAAATGCCTTCGGCATGCCGTTCATGGTGTCGCCATTGATGCCATCGGCCCCGATCTCAGCCATGAGCTTTGCGGTTGCATCCCAGTTAGGAATGCCTTCGTCGCGCGTCCCCTGGTCCCACATCATCACTGGAAAAAGTACGCGAACACCGTGTTTGTGAAAATCATCGACCATGCTGCGAAGAGCCGGAATGCCGCCAGGCAATGCGCGAATGAGGTCGTATTGATTGCGGTTGTCGATACCGATGTTCGGATAACTTTGCCAGACAAGTACGCTGTCGATTCCGCCGTAACGCTTGTTCACATCGTCAAGATAGCGATCGACCGTATACTTTCCCGTCGCGCGATCATAGAAGTAGCGATCCTCAACCATCATCTGCGGCTGCATGAAGCTGGACTGCGCCCACTTCAGTTCAGGGCGCTGGTACTCGGAATCACTGTAACCTGCGCGCAGCCGCGCCTCATCACGCCAATGGAAGACATCCGTCCTCCACTCACGCAGTTCCCTCGTGCACGCTACACGCTGGTCGGTGCATGCCGTGGGATGATCCATGCAAAGCTTTTGGGCGCCTGGTACCCATTGCTCTTCAAGACACGCAGGCACGGGAATAAGCGAATCCTTGGAAGGGTATTTGGAGTCCTGCGCGTGTACCGAGATGAAGCTCAAGATGAGCAACGCGGCGAAGAACACCTTCACGTGAGCGCATGGCCGTAAAGAGCGAATCATGTTATCGGGATAACTCATCAATGATGGACTACCGCGTCGTACCAGGAATAACCGCATCGTTAATTACTTCCTTACTTGAGATCAACTTTACTAAAGGTTTAACTCGTCAGCTGGACTAACCGGCTATGCGATCGCGATTCGATAGAGGCGAGCGCAATTGCTGCCAAGGATAGCGGCTTGTGTATCTGCGGGAAACTGTTGCAGGTAGTCTATGACGATCTCCATGGCGGACTCGTAGTTTGCCGACAACAAACAGACGGGCCAATCCGATCCAACCATCAGGCGATCGGGACCAAACGCTTTGAAAACGATGTCCAGACAGGGAAGGAAATCGGAGGGTCGCCACTGGTTCCATTTTGCCTCTGTCACCATGCCTGAGAGCTTGCACGCGATGTTGGGATAAGTGGCCAGTTCGCTTATATCTTCAGACCATGGCGATATGTTGCCATCTGCGATGCCTGGCTTGGCAATATGGTCGAGTATGAACTGCTGATTGGGGAATTCCGCCACCAGCTTCGATGCGAAGGGCAGGTGTTTCGGGAAAAGAAGCAAGTCATATGCGAGGTCATATTGCTGTAACTGCGCAATGCCTCTGTGAAACTCCGGCTGTAACATGAATGTGTCGTCTGGTTCATCCTGCAGGACATGCCGCACTCCAACGAGTTTGGGATGTCGTGCGAATCGCTCAAGCTGACTCGGCAGGTCTTTCGATCTCAAATCAAGCCAGCCAACGACACCCATAATGAAGTCGTAGCGATCAGCGAGCTCCAGCAGCCATCGAGTCTCTTCCAGGCTTTGCCGGGCCTGTACGGCGATGCATCCGTCGAAGCGAAGACCGGCCAGCAGCGGATAAAGATTCTCAGGCAGGTAGTCTTGCTTGAGAACTCCCATTGCGTCCGACATCCATGTGTGCTCGATGGGACTGTAGCGCCAGAAGTGTTGATGAGCGTCGATTCGCATTGGTCTTCTCTGGGGGACTTTGGGACGTGTACAGCATACATCGTGACGGTGCGCCGCAGAAGGAGTAACTGCCTGGATACATCAGGGGGCCTTTGGTGCAGCAGCCTGCGCCTCAGGCTGGTTGGCGATGGGTTGAGCAGGTGTGTTGTACAGATAGACGTGCTTAAGACTTTTTATCTCGCCAAGAGCGGGGACGGCGGCTGAGGTAACCCGGGTTCCACTTAGATTGATATAGGTCAGCTCAGTGAGCCCACGCAGTTTTGCGAGGCCATTGCCTGTTGTTGCTGTGCCTTCAAGATGCAGGGCGCGCAAATGATGGAACTTTGCGAGGGTTTCGAAGCTCGCATCGGTGACGGCGGTTCGGCCTAACTCAGCCTCTACGATATACGGCGCAAACTTGTCGAGTCTTGCAAGACTCGCATCGTCAAACTTTGATGCTACATTGACTGTATTGAGAATCAGGCCATCCTTAAGATTGCTGGAGACGGGAGTCATCGTTATGCCTTCCGCGCTGGCTGCCTGTGCTATTTCCGCCATCTTGCTGCTATAGTCCTCAACCTGCGGCAGGGGTGTTTCCTTCGCATCTTCGGGCAGGACGATACCCGCGAGAGAAGCGACCGTCGGCGATGCTCCCTGTTGGATCCAGGCGCGAATCCATGCGATCTGCGAGGGCTTCAGAGGCGGCTTTCCTTCGGCGGGCATGAAGTTTTTGTGGTCAGCAGGTAGCGTGATGCGCTGCAACAAGATGCTCTTGTCTGGCTGACCAGCGATGATCACCGCGCCATCCTGGCCGCCTTTCATCAACTGAGCATATGTATCGACCCGCAAACCACCCTTGGCTTTTCCTTCTCCATGGCAGGCAACGCAATTCGCATCGAGGATCGGATGAATATGCCTTGCGTAAAAGGAACCGGGCGTAGTGGATGCATTCGCCTGCGTTGAGTCAGCGAACGGCCATCGCTTCAGTGTGGATGGCAAGTATTCGGTGAGATAGTTTGCACCATGTGTTAGTGAACCACCTTCATGCGCAGTCCACGCCAGCACCAGAACAACGCACAAAAGCAAGCCCGGATAGAGACGGCGAGCGAAGCCCTGCACTCGGCCTGATGCCCATTGCGGGCGAACGCCGACACAACATAAGACCCCAATCGTGAGCGCGATGCCGCCCCACATGTGGAGTACGACCAGACTTCCGCTCTCGCCGCTACCGTAAGCCAGAAGATAGCCGAGCGCCACTGCGCCAAGGCAGGCGAAGACGCTGAGTGCCAGCACAAAACCAGCTGCCTCGCGAAGTGATGGTCGCAGTCGACCGGCGATTTCCAGTAGAGGAACAAGCAGAATTAAACCGATGGGAAGATGCACGATGGTTGGATGGAAGCGACCGAGGAACTGCTGCCAGTCGGCATGTGGCTTGCCATTGAGCCGGCATACGAAAGGCAGTATCAGTAGCGCTAATGTAATCAGTAGCGACCCGATTGCGACAGGAGTCAGCGAGCTGCTCTTTGCGTTTACACTTCGCGATTCGACGGCCAAGCCTATACCTCTACTCCCTATGCGAGCAACCCTTGCACAACGCTTGCCGGAGTTGTTCCGGTCAGCTTCTGATCCAGTCCTTGAAACTTGTATGTAAGCTTGTTGTGATCGATCCCCAGGCAGTGCAGAATCGTCGCGTTGAAGTCGCGAACCGGCACGGGATCGCGAACCACGTTATAGCTAAAGTCGTCAGTCTCGCCATATGTTATTCCGGATCGCACGCCTGCGCCCGCCATCCACACCGTGTAACATCGGGGATGATGGTCGCGGCCGTAGTTATCCTTGGACAAGCCGCCCTGGCTGTAGACGGTGCGGCCAAATTCGCTGGCCCAGATTACAAGCGTGTCGTCCAGCAAGCCACGCTGTTTGAGATCAATGACCAGTGCGTAGGTGGCGCGATCGGTCTCCTGGCACAGGACGGGCAATATCTTGGTTACATCTGCATGTACGTCCCAACCGCGCTTGTAGACCTGCGTAAAGCGCACTCCGCGCTCAGCCATGCGACGAGCCATCAGGCAGTTATAAGCATAGGTTCCCGGCTCCTTTGCTTCCTGTCCATAGAGGTCCCATGTGGACTGCGGCTCCTTGCTCATATCTGTAAGTTCAGGGACAGAGGCCTGCATGCGATAGGCCATTTCGTATTGGGATATGCGCGAGTTAGTCTCTGGATCGCCTAACTCTTCATAGGTCTGATGATTGATCGCGTTCACCGCGTCGAGCATCTTGCGGCGTACTTCGCGATCAATGCCCTGCGGATCGCTTAGATATAGGACGGGATCTCCGGCGGAGCGCATGCCCACTCCCGCATATTCGGAGGAAAGATAACCGCTGCTCCAAAGGCGGGAAGAAACCGGCTGGTTGTTCTCCTTCGGATTGGTCTTGCTCAACAACACCATGAATGTCGGTAGATTGTCGTTCATACTGCCCAGCCCATACGAGAGCCAAGATCCGAGACATGGCTTGCCTGCGTTCATGTTGCCCGTGTTCAGCAGCATGATTGCCGGCTCGTGATTGATGGCATCGGTGTTCATCGACTTGATGATGGTGAGATCATCCACCATCTTTGCCGTATTGGGCAGCAGATCGCTGACCCACGTGCCAGAGTTACCGTATTGCTTGAAGTCCCAGTGCGATGGCGCGATGGGAAAACGTGCCTGACCCGCAGTCATGCCAGTAAGTTGCTGAGTACCACGAACTGATTCGGGAAGATCCTTATCGTACTGCTGCGCGAGATTGGGCTTGTAGTCGAGCAGGTCCATCTGCGGCGGAGCTCCGGACATGAAGAGATAAATCGCCCGCTTGGCTTTAGGAGCAAAGTGCGGCAGACGCAGCTGCTCCTGCGCCGACGATGCAGTCATCTTTGCTCCCTGGCCCATGCCGCGAAGAGCCTTGTCGCCA
>Ga0206936_1068_pt1 | contig 32210 bp, 8 predicted proteins | sample Alteio_BWOrgHeat_14_FD_152922 | JGI IMG/M metagenome (GOLD analysis project Ga0206936, IMG submission 152922) | Enriched cells from forest soil in Barre Woods Harvard Forest LTER site, Petersham, Massachusetts, United States -... | ecosystem: Environmental > Terrestrial > Soil > Temperate forest > O... | reverse complement strand
TCAGCTATTAACTGAAGGATTAAATATTTGTAAAAAAACTGTGTTTACTTATTTCACAAATGCTGATGGACAAGGAACATGGACACAAAAAACTGATTTCGGAGGGGCTACCCGATATTGGGCTTCCGGTTTTTCTGTCGGAGGTTATGGTTATTTAGGTACCGGATACAATGGGTCGGCATTGAATGATGTTTGGAAATATGATACCGCCGCAAATGCATGGACACAGGTAGCGAGCTATCCGGGAGGAGGGGCATTGTATGTTACCGGCTTCTCTATAGGAAACAAAGGATACTTTGGTTGCGGTTGGAATTTCTCCGGTTATAAAAATGATTTTTGGGAATATGATCCGGCAGGAAACTCATGGACTCAGAAAAATTACTTCCCCGGAGTGGCAAGATGGGGCGCATCGGGTTTTGGCATCGGAACAAAAGGTTATATAGGAGTTGGAGATGCATCAGGAAACGGAACCGGAGACCAGGTAGATTTTTATGAATGGGATCAAAACACCAATACATGGTCGCAAAAGGCAAACTTTATAGGTGCAGCAGTTTATGGAGGTGTTGGATTTTCTATCGGAACAAAAGGATATATCGGAACAGGATATTCAAACTCGACAGGTTCTCACAGCGAATTTTATGAATATGATCAAAGTACAAATACATGGACACAACAGACGAATTATCCCGGTTCTGCAGGAGAGGTATGTGTTGGCTTTTCAATCGGTACAAAAGGATTTGTAGGAACAGGACAACCAACAACGAAACAGTTTTGGGAATTTGATGGACCATGCACACCGCCTGTTCCTGTTATCACACCAAGTGGTGCAACGACTTTCTGCCAGGGAGGTTCTGTAACTTTAGATGCAGGAACATGGACAGCTTATTCATGGAGTAATAGTGCAACAACAGAAAGTATTAATGTTACAACATCTGGAACTTATACTGTTACTGTTACTAATAGTACTGGATGTACGGGGACTGCTTCTCAGATTGTTACTGTTAATCCTAATCCAATACCAACAATAACTCAAAATGGTTTCGTTCTTGATGCAGGTGTTTATTCTTCTTATCTTTGGAATGACGGAGCAACAACAGAAACCATTAATATTTCAATGAATGGAACATATAGTGTTACGGTTACTAATGGGAGTGGATGTACTGGGACTGCTTCATTAGTAGTTTCTAATATGCCATGTGCAGCTACAGCATATATTACAAATAGTTCGGCTCATTCGGTATCAGTTATAAATGTAACTAACAATACTGTTGAAAGCACAATTCAGGTTGGTACATATCCTCAAGGTGTATCAATAAGTTCAGATGGAACGAAGGTATATGTTGCTAATGGTCTTGACAATACAGTAAGTGTAATCAACACTTCAACCAATACAGTTTCCGCAACTATTACTGTAGGTACCGAACCTGTTGGTTTATCTGTAAGCTCTGATGGAACAAAGGTATATACTGCCAATTATGCTGCAAATAATGTGAGCGTAATAAACACTACTACCAATACTGTTTCGGCTACAATTACAGTTGGCACCAATCCTTATGGTATAATTGTAACACCTGATGGATCTAAGGTATATGTTGTAAATGATGCGAGTAATACAGTAAGTGTAATTAATACGGCCACTAATACAGTTTCTGCAACTATTACAGGTTTTAACGAACCTTATGGCATTGCCGTTAGCCCCGATGGAAGCAAGGTATATGTTGTGAATGAAATTCCTAATACAGTAAGTGTAATCAATACTGCTACCAATTCCATTTCTGCAACAATTAATGTTGGTACAGGTCCTTATGCGGTTGCTGTAAGCCCCGATGGAAGTAAAGCGTATGTTACCAATGAATTTGGTAATTCAGTGAGCGTGATAAATACAGCAACCAATACCGTTTCGGCTACAGTTACTGTTGGCAGTCATCCTTATGGTATCTCTGTCAACCCTGATGGAACAAAGGTCTATGTTTCAAATAACAGTGATAATACAGTAAGTGTAATTAACACTTCAAATAATAGTGTTACCGGAACAATTGCAGTAGGTTTTAGTCCTGTTGCATTAGGAAATTTTATTGGTTGCACACCGTGTTCTATTTTTACTCCTGTTATCAATCAATACGGTTCTATTCTTGATGCAGGTGTTTATTCATCTTATATCTGGAATACAGGTGCAACTACCTCAACAATTCCTGTTACCACAAATGGTACTTATAGTGTTACTGTTACTAATGGGAGCGGATGTACAGGAACCGCATCAATAACAGGTGTTGTTGATAACTGTTTGGGAACTGCTTATATAACGAATCAAGGAAGTAATAATGTATCAGTTATTAATATTGCAACGCATACAGTAACAGCAACAGTCCCTGTAGGAAATTTTCCTAAAGGTGTTTGTGTGAAAACTGATGGAACAAGGGCATATATTGCGAATGCTAATGATGGAACTGTAAGTGTTATAAATACTTCTACAAACACCGTTATTGCTACCATCCCGGTTGGTTCTTATCCTGAAGGAATGGCTGTGAGTCAGGATGGAACAACATTGTATGTTGCAAATTTTGACAGTAATACTTTAAGTGTAATAAATACTGCAACCAATACTGTTACAGCTACTATCACAGTAAGTGCAACTCCATTGGGAGTTTCTGTTAGTCCTGATGGAACAAGAGTATATGTTGCAGATTTAAATGCGAATACAGTGAATGTGATTAATACTTCTACCAACACGGTTTCTGCTACCATAGCAGTTGGTAGCGGACCACTTGCTTTGGGTGTCAGTCCTGATGGAAGTAAGGTTTATGTTACAAATTCTAATGATAATACTGTTAGTGTAATAAATACTCAGAACAATACTGTAGTTGCAACAATACCTGTAGGCAGTGGTCCTGGAGGAATAGCCTTTAGTCCTGATGGAAGTAAAGCATATATTACGAATGGAGGTGGAACCGAAAGTATAATAAACACATCAACCAATACAGTCATTAATACAGTTTCAATTGGTAACGGACCTGGTGGAACAGCTATCAGCCCTGATGGAAGTAAACTTTATCTTGTGGTTTATAATAATAACAAAGTAAGAGTTTTAAACACAGCTACCAATACTATTACAGATTCAATTTCTGTTGGAACAAATCCGATTGGATTTGGAAACTTTATTGCTTGTACTACACCATGCAGCCCTTTTACTCCTGTTATCACTCCTAATGGAGATACCACTTTTTGCCAGGGCGGTTCTGTAACCTTAGATGCAGGTTCCTATTATTCTTATTCATGGAGTACTGGAGCAACGACTGAAAGTATCACTGTTTCAACTTCCGGAACTTATTCTGTTACTGTCATAAACAGCAGTGGATGCTCGGGAAATGCTTCTAAAGTGGTTACTGTTGGTACTGATATTACTACAGGTCTTATTGCACAATATGATTTTACAGGTAATGCAAATGATGTGAGTGGCAATGGCTACAATGGAACAGTAAATGGTGCAACGCTTACGGCAGATAGATTTGGAAATGCAAATAGTGCTTACAGTTTTAATGGTACAGGTCAGAATATCACAGTGCCTAACTTCAATATTAACACACAGGCATTAACAGTTTCATTTTGGGTGAACCCAACTTCTCTTGCAAGTGCACAAAGACTTATTTCTCATGACTGGAATAATACAGGGGCTTTTACCTGTACTTTAGACAAGCAATCAGGACCACCTCCTATTGACAACCCAATGACTGTAATCCGTGATGCATCTAATGCACAAATACATGACTGGAGCTCTTACACCGTTACAACAGGAACATGGTATAATTATGTTTTCATTTATGATGGGGCAAATATTAATGTTTACATAAACAATGTTTTGGTAGCAAGTACTCCATCTGCAACAATTAAAAATGTAAGTGCCATGTTATACCTTGGCGGAGATGGACTTGGCGCGAATGGAGTTTTGGATGATATAAGAATTTATAATCGTGTATTGACTTCCTGCGATCTTGACAGTTTATACAATATGCCAAATCCGTGTTCATTATTAACACCTGTTATCACTGCCAATGGACCTGCAACTTTCTGCCAAGGCGGTTCAGTAACTTTAGATGCAGGTTCATGGACATCTTATTTATGGAGCAATAATGCGACAACTGAAACAATTAATACTACAACTTCAGGGACTTATACGGTGACTGTTACTAATGGAAGCGGATGTACGGGAACGGCTTCACAAATTGTAACTGTTGTTGTTCCTGATATTACTTCGGGGTTAATTGCGGAATATGATTTTACAGGTAATGCAAATGATGTAACTGGAAATGGTAATAATGGAACCGTAAATGGTGCTACCCTGACAACAGACAGATTTGGTAATCCTAATAATGCTTATAATTTTGATGGCAATTCTAAGATTCAATTAATAATGCCATCTCAATATGCTCCCTCAGCATCAAATTATTATTCGTTTTCATTATGGTTCAATAAATCAAGCGATGCTGTAAGTAAAATGATACTTCAATATATGGCAGGAACAAATAATAATGTAAGTAACTATGATATATTAAGTTGTCATTCTTCATGCAATGCAGGAACAATGGCAGTTCAGAATTATCCTTTTTATAATCCATCTGCCTGTAGTCCGGATATAGTGAGTATTGGTGTATGGACACACATTTGCGTTATTTTTGACCAGGTAGGACAATCGTTTCAAGTTTATAAAAATGGAGTCTATTGGTTTAGTGGTCCTATTGGTAACTTACCTCCCTATTCCGGTTATCTTACAATTGGAAATAATTCCGGCGGTACATTTGGATTCTTTGGTAAAATTGATGATATCAGAATTTATAATCGAGCATTAACTTCGTGTGATGTTGACAGCTTATATAATATGCCAAATCCTTGTTCCTTATTATCTCCTGTTATTAATGCCAATGGACCAACAACTTTCTGCCAAGGCGGTTCAGTAACTTTAGATGCGGGTTCATGGACATCTTATTTATGGAGTAATAATGCAACAACGGAAACAATTAATGCTACAAGTTCAGGAACTTTTACTGTAACTGTTACAAATAGTAGTGGATGCACAGGGACTGCTTCTCAAGTTGTAACTGTGGTTGTTCCTGATATTACAAGTGGTCTGGTTGCACGTTATGACTTTATGGGAAATGCAAATGATTTAAGCGGACTTAATAATAACGGAACTGTTATAGGAGCATCGCTTACAACTGATAGATTTGGGAATCCAAATTCTGCCTATAGTTTTAATGGAAGCACTGATTATATTAATGTAGGAGACCCCATAAATAATTCATTAGACTTTTTGGGAGGACCTTATTCTATAAGTGTTTGGGTTAAAACAAGTCAGTCAAGTTATGCACCTGTGGTAACAAAACAAGATCCCAATATTCCTAATCAAAGCGGAGATTATAATTTAGATATCATACAATATGCAAGGACTGCAATGGGATTTGGCGGTGGGAATGGAGAAGCAAGGTCTTCAATTAATACTGTGAATGATAATATATGGCATCATATTGTTTCGGTTTACACACAAAATACTTTAGACTTATATGTTGACGGAATTCTTTCCGATGGGTTTAGTATTGGGATAGGAACCGCTCCAAATACTTTAGCAAATTCACCTCAACCATTATTAATCGGGAAGGGTTGGCAAGGTAATCTTTTTAATGGAACAATTGATGATGTAAAAATATACAGCCGCGCATTGACTTCCTGTGATATTGATAGTTTATATAATATGCCAAATCCATGTTCATTATTAACACCTGTTATCACCGCTAATGGACCAACAACTTTTTGCCAGGGAGGATCAGTAACATTAGATGCGGGTTCATGGACATCTTATTTATGGAGTAATAATGCCACGACAGAAACCATCAGTGCAACTACATCAGGGACATATACTGTTACAGTTACCAATAGTAGTGGATGCACAGGAACTGCTTCTATAGTTGTTACTGTAAATCCCAATCCAACACCAACCATAACTCAGAATGGGCACTTTCTTGATGCAGGTCTTTATTCATCATACATCTGGAGTACGGGTGCTACAACAGAAACAATTTATATAAACAATAGTGGTATTTATAGTGTTACAGTTACAAATGGAAATGGATGCACAGGAACGGCTTCAATAACTGCAACTATTATTTCATGTACAGCTACTGCTTATATAACTAATAATGTTGATAATACTGTATCTGTAATTGATGTTGCTACTAATACTGTAACTGCTACAATTCCGGTTGGTGTTAATCCTTATGGTGTATCAGTAAGCACGGATGGAAGCAAGGTATATGTTGCGAATTATAATAACAGTAATACAGGTTCGGTAAGTGTAATAAATACAGCTAACAATTCAGTTTCGAATATAATTACTGTTGGTGCAGGTCCGCAGGGTATATGCGTTACTCCTGATGGAAGTCAGGTATATGTTGCGAATGAAAACTCAAATACCGTTAGCGTGATAAATACAGGTACAAATACTGTTTCAGCTGTAATTACAGTTGGCTCTAATCCTTGGGGAGTGGCAACAAGCCCTGATGGAAGTAAAGTATATATTACAAATTATACTCCCGGTACAGTAAGTGTAATAAACACAGCTAACAATACTGTTTCGGCTACGATTACTGTTGGTTCAAACCCTCTTGGCATAGCTGTTAGTCCTGATGGAAGTAAAATATATGTTTCAAAGGGAGATTGGACAGTAAGTGTGATAAATACCACAACCAATACAGTTTCTGCTATAATCTCGGTTGGTGTTAACCCTCATGGAGTATCTGTTAGTCCTGATGGAACAAAGGTATTTGTTGCGAATTACGGTGCTAATTCAGTTAGTGTTATAAATGCGGTTACTAATACTGTTTCAGCTACAATCACAGTTGGAACCGGACCTTATGGTTTATCTGTTAGTCCTGATGGAACTGAATTATATGCGGCGAATTATGGAGGTGGTAATGGAAATATAAGTGTAATAAACACTTCCACAAATACTGTTTCTGCTACAATTGCAGTAGGTCATGGTCCGCTTTCATTTGGTAATTTTATTGGCTGCATACCACAGTGCAATTCTCTTTCACCTGTTATTACTCCAAATAGTGATACCACCTTCTGTCAGGGAGGTTCAGTAACATTAGATGCAGGTTCATGGACTTCTTATTCATGGAGTAATAATGCTACTACACAAACTATTAATGCTTCAACATCTGGAACATATACCGTTACCGTTACAAATAGTAGTGGGTGTACAGGTACTGCTTCTATAGTTGTTACCGTTAATACACCTGCGATAATTACTATTTGTACAGGGAATGTTACTCAGGGTAATGACCTAAATCAATGCGGAGCTATAGTTACTTATTCTGCTCCGACAGTCAGTGGTAATCCTGTGCCAACAATTACTTACTCACAAAATTCAGGAACTTCATTTGCAGTTGGAACAACAACAGTATTGGTTACTGCCACTAATACTTGTGGCACTTCTACCTGTTCATTCACTGTTACTGTTAATGATGTTCAACCTCCAACAATTAATTGCCCTTCAGATGTTACAATTAATAATACACCTGGTCTATGCACAGGAACGACATCGCTTGCCACTCCTGCCTTTAGTGATAATTGTTCAGATACAGGTGCAGTTACCTTAACAAATACAGTTACCTTCGAAGCATGGGTTTATCCAAATGGAGAACAGGTATCTGCTGCGGGTATTATTTTCAATCGACATGGAGGAAATGCAAACGGAATTAATTTTGGTTATGTGGACCAAAGTAAAATAGGTTATCATTGGAATAATGACCCCAATACATTTAACTGGACTGGTGGTCCTACCTATACTCCAAATGTATGGAATCATGTGGCTTTGGTTATTGAACCTACAAAAGCAACTGTATATTTAAATGGAGTTCCTTTTGTAAATAATTATGCCAATCCGTTAATTAGTCTCGATAGTGCAACCTTATTAGGTAAAGATCCCGTTAACACAATAAGGCATTTCAATGGAACAATGGATGAAGTCAGAATCTGGAATTATGCTTTGTCGCAAGCAGAAATTATTGCTACCATGAATACGGCTCTTACTGGTAATGAACCAGGTTTGATAAATTATTATAATTTTGATGAAGGTATAGCAAATGGCAACAATACCGGACTTACTACCTTAAATGCTATCAGAGGCAATAATGGTACATTAAATAACTTTGCATTATCAGGATCAACATCAAACTGGACAACCGGAGAGATAAACAATGGACTTAACTTTGATGGCAATGATGACTATGTAGATATCGGCACTTTAAATTTCAATACTCATGTATTAACTTTAACAAACAATTCTCCTTCAACCTATCCTGTTGGAAATACTACAGTAACATGGACTGCAACTGATGCAGGAGGAAACACTGCTACCTGTAATCAAACAGTTACTGTTGTTGATAATGAAGTACCATTAATAACCTGTCCTTCCAATATTACCCAAAGCAATTGCAGTGACGTGGTAACATTCACAGTAAATGCAACAGATAATTGCAGTGCCACTGTTGTATCCTCTCCTGCATCAGGAAGTATATTTAGTGTTGGAACAACCACAGTAACAAATACAGCAACCGATGCAAGTGGAAATACATCAACATGTTCATTTATTGTAACCGTTTTGTCAGCTACACCGGTTATAACTCCAAGCGGGGCAACTACGTTCTGCCAAGGAGGTTCTGTAACTTTGGATGCTGGTTCATGGGCATCATATTTATGGAGTAATAGTGCAACTACTGAAAGTATCAGTGTTTCAACTTCCGGAACATATACTGTTACCGTTACAAATGGAAGTGGATGCACTGGAACAACAAGTATTGTTGTAACAGTAAATCCATCACCAACTGCGACAATAACTCCGAATGGACCAACTACTTTCTGTCAAGGTGGTTCTGTGATATTAACCGCTAGCGCAAACAGTTCTTATTTATGGAGCACAGGTGCAACAACACAAAGTATTACTGTTTCAACATCAGGTAGTTATACTGTAACAGTAACTAATGGAAATGGATGTACAGCAGTTTCCTCTGCAACCACAGTAACTGTAAATCCATCACCAACAGCAACTATAACCCCAAATGGACCAACCACTTTCTGTCAGGGAGGTTCAGTAATATTAACAGCAAGTGCAAACAGTTCTTATTTATGGAGCACAGGAGCAACGACACAAAGCATTACCGTTTCAACATCGGGAAGTTATACGGTAACTGTCACCAATGGAAACGGATGTACTGCAATTTCTTCTGCAACAACAGTAACTGTTAATCCATCTCCAACAGCTACTATAACTCCAAACGGACCAACCACTTTCTGTCAAGGAGGTTCTGTGATATTAACAGCAAGCTCAAACAGTTCTTATTTATGGAGCACAGGAGCAACGACACAAAGTATTACCGTTTCAACATCCGGAAGTTATACGGTAACGGTAACTAATGGAAATGGATGCACTGCAATATCATCTGCAACAACAGTAACTGTTAATCCATCTCCAACTGCGACAATAACTCCGAATGGACCAACTACTTTCTGTCAGGGTGGTTCTGTAATATTAACTGCAAATTCAAACAGTTCTTATCTATGGAGTACAGGTGCAACAACACAAAGTATTACGGTTTCGACATCAGGTAGTTATACGGTAACTGTCACCAATGGAAATGGATGTACAGCAATTTCAAGTGCAACAACAGTAACCGTTAATCCATCTCCAACTGCGACAATAACTCCGAATGGACCAACAACATTCTGTCAAGGAGGTTCTGTGATATTAACTGCAAGTGCAAACAGTTCATATCTATGGAGTACAGGTGCAACAACACAAAGTATTACTGTTTCTACATCAGGTAGTTATACTTTGACAGTAACCAATGGAAATGGGTGTACTGCAATATCTTCTGCAACCACAGTTACTGTTAATCCATCACCGACTGCAACCATAACTCCAAATGGACCTACTGCTTTCTGTCAGGGAGGTTCTGTGATATTAACAGCAAGTGCAAACAATTCTTATTTATGGAGCACAGGTGCAACGACTCAAAGTATTACAGTTTCAACTTCTGGAAGTTATACTGTAACGGTTACTAATGGAAATGGATGTACTGCAATTTCATCTGCAACAACTGTAACTGTTAATTCATCACCAACAGCGACAATAACTCCGAATGGACCAACAATATTTTGTCAGGGAGATTCTGTGATATTAACAGCAAGTTCAAACAGTTCTTATTTATGGAGCACAGGTGCCACAATACAAAGTATTACTGTTTCAACATCTGGAAGTTATACTATAACGGTAACTAATGGAAATGGATGTTCTGCAATATCATCTGCAACAACAGTAACTGTTAATCCATCTCCGACAGCAACAATAACTCCGAGCGGACCAACCACATTCTGTCAAGGAGGTTCTGTGATATTAACAGCAAGTGCAAACAGTTCTTATCTATGGAGTACGGGTGCCTCAATACAAAGCATCACAGTTTCAACTACCGGAAGTTATACAGTAACAGTAACCAATGGAAACGGATGTACAGCAATTTCATTTACAACCACAGTAACCGTTAATCCATCACCAACAGCAACAATAACTCCGAATGGACCAACAACATTCTGCCAGGGAGGTTCTGTGATATTAACAGCAAGTGCAAATAGTTCTTATTTATGGAGTACTGGTGCAACGACGCAAAGTATTACAGTTTCGACATCCGGAAGTTATTCTGTAACAGTTACTAATGGAAACGGATGTACTGCGGTTTCTTCTGCAACCACTGTAACGGTTAATCCATCTCCAACTGCAACAATAACTCCAAATGGACCAACTACCTTCTGTCAGGGAGATTCTGTGACATTAACAACAAATCTTAACAGTTCCTATTTATGGAGCACAGGTGCTACTACACAAAGTATTACCGTTTCGACATCTGGTGGTTATACGGTAACAGTAACTAATGGGAATGGATGTACTGCTATGTCATCCTCAACAACTGTAATGGTAATTCCAAAACCAACTGCCGTTATAACTCCAAATGGACCAACAACCTTCTGCCAGGGAGATTCTGTGATACTGACAGTAAATTCAAACAGTTTCTATTTGTGGAGTACAGGTGCAACAACTCAAAGCATTACTGTCTTATCTTCCGGAACCTTCACGGTTACAGTAACTAACGGAATCGGATGCACAGATGTATCATTACAAACATTTGTTACTGTTAATCCAGCGCCAACAGCTTCCATAACCCCAAGCGGACCAACTACTTTCTGCCAGGGAGGTTCTGTTACCTTAACAGCAAATGTTAACAATTCCTATTTGTGGAGCAATAGTCAGACAACTCAAAGTATTACAGTTACTACAGGAAGCACTTATACTGTAACGGTCACCAATAGCTCCGGTTGCACTGCAAGTGCTTCCACAACAGTAACTGTCACTCCAGGAATTAATCCTCTGATTTCTTTTGATGGTGCCCTATATTTCTGTCAGGGCGATTCTGTTATTCTAATTGCCGGCAACTATTCTTCTTATTCTTGGAATACAGGTGCAACAACTGATAGTATTTCAGTCAATACTTCTGGAACATATACTGTATCAGTTACTAATAACTCTGGTTGTACGGGTTCAGCATCCCGAACAGTTACTGTTTATCCTCTTCCTATTGTAAGTTTTACTGGTTTGCCTGATTCTGTTTGTTCTTATTCGGGTAACTACACTCTTACAGGTACACCTCCGGGAGGGGGTTACTTTGGTGCAGGAATAAATGGAAATATTTTCAATCCTGCCAATGCTCCTTTCGGAAATAATGTCATCACCTACTATTACACAAATGCCGAAGGTTGTTATGCTTCAACAACGCATACTGTCTTTGTTGGTTTATGTACAGGAATTCCGATAATTGCCAATGATGCAAATGGATTCAATGTTTATCCGAATCCTGCTGATGATCATATTATAGTAGCATTCTCATCAAAAGACGGTTCAGATTATTCAGTTAAATTGGTTGATATGCTCGGAAGAACAATAAAAGAAGATTTAGGTAAAGCAGTTTATGGAGATAATTCTATTGCAATTGACCTCATGGGTGTTGCTAAAGGAATGTATATGATTATCCTGCAAAAGGGAGATAATATCTCTAAAACAAAACTTATAGTGGAATAGAAAGGGATTTAATTTAACAACAAAACCGTCATCTTTATAAAAGATGACAGCTTTGTTGTTCTGCATTATACCAACTGCTGATATTAGTCTTATAGCAAATTCCTGGGATAAAATTGATTTGTTAACAAGGGATAGCTCTGATTCGAATACAAAAGAGTTTTTTCAGATCTTTAAAAAATGAATAATCATTTATCTATGGCTTTGTCATTTACCCTTTGAATACTGCTAAGCACACATCTATTTCGTCAATTAATCATTAATCTCTCAAAAATAAATTAATATCACTTACTTTGCACGATTAATAAAGTAATGCTTGAAAGAGAAATTTATCATAAATAATTATCTTCAATTGAGAATTAAGATTGTTCTGTTATTCGTCTTTCTTTCTTTTCAAAGTAATGCTCAGTTGCCTGATATTTCTTTTGAAAATCTTTCAGAAAAAGAAGGATTATCAGATAAGAAAGTATATTGTTTTCTCAGAGATAAGCAAGGATACCTGTGGATTGGAACAGAAAATGGTTTGAATCGTTATGATGGTTATTCCTTCAAAGTATTTCTACATACTGAAGGTGATACCAATTCACTTTCAAATAATGTAGTCCACAATTTAACTCAGGATTCTGCCGGTTTTATATGGGTAGGAACTGATGGTGGCGGATTGGATTGCTATGACCCGAAGACAGAACATTTCAGGTCTTATCGAAATACACCCAATGATAAAAACAGTATCAGTGGAAACAGGATTAGTTCTGTTTTTATAGATAAACAAAATAATTTATGGGTATGCGGAGGACTGGCAGGTTTACAGCTATTTAACAGGAAAACCCAAGCCTTTGAAAATTATTCTTCCGTTATTGTAAAAAATGATTTAGAATTTAACAGCAGTTCAAACCTTATTTCCCAGATGCTTGAAGATGATGAAGGAACGTTATGGATTGCAACTCATAACGGGCTTGCAAAATTCGACAGGACAAATCATCAGTTTCAATTCTATTACAATAACACTAAACCAGAAAATTATGGAAGAGATAATGTTCATATATGCATGTTTATGGATTCTGAAAAGAATATCTGGCTGGGGAACTGGGGCGGAGGATTAATGAAGTTCAATAAACTTAATGGAACCTTCGAAATGTATAAATACAATACTTCAGTTCCTGAAAACGGAACAATAAATATAGTAACTTCCATTTCTCAAAAGAGTCCGAATGAATTGTGGATTGCTACGTTAGATAGTGGTTTCGGAACCTTTAATATGAATACAAAGAAGTTTTTGTTTTTTCCATACAAAGAGGGATATATGAATTCAATTCCCTCCAATTCAATCAATACTTTATATAAAGACTATACGGGTACGCTATGGATTGGGACAAATAATGGAATAAGTAAGATTGACCCGATGACTCAACGTTTTGCTCACACTATTATTAAATCCAATACAACCTTGGATAATAAGGCATTTCACGTATCCGTTGCAATTGATATTCCTGAAAGGAATGAATTACTACTTGGAACTACATGGGGAGATGGTTTATATATTTACGATGAGAGAAAGCATCAATCTATTGTTCATCGATTTCCAGGCAATTATACTTACTATAATATATCTGCCATTAAAAGAGATGAGTCGGGAACTATCTGGGTTGGTAGTCAAAATGGATTGTTTCAGTTTGATATCATCTCTAACCAATTCATTACTTTACCAACACCTTTAAATACTACTGACTTAAAGAATGATGTTATTTCAACAATTATCCAGGACAGAGCACATAATTTATGGTTTGCTACCGGCGGTGATGGAATTTATCAATATATACTCTCTTCTAAAGAGATTAAACATTTTACTCACAGTGAAAATAATGAGAATAGTTTAATCAGCAATGAGACATCGGTTATTGCAGAAGATAATAATGGTAACTTGTTTATTGGAACTTCAAATGATGGAATATCAGTCTATAATATAGCGTCAAATACATTTACCAATTACAGATTCGATGCAAACAATCCTAATTCTATCAGCAGAAATGAGATTACCGGGATTGTTGTTCATAATAAAGGCAAGGAGTTCATCGGCACATGGGGTAATGGTCTTAACGAATATTTACCGGAAGGAAAAGGTAATAATAAGTTTAAAAGATATTTTATTAAAGATGGATTGCCATCTGATAAAATATGGAATATGACTAAAGATAATAATGGGAATATCTGGATTGCTACTTCAAAGGGATTGTCGAAACTTAATCCTGATTCCATGTCTTTTAAAAACTATGATATTCGTGATGGTTTGAAGATGAACTATTTGCAATTTGGATTAAATACTCTTTCGAACGGTGATATTATCATTGGCGATTATGGCGGATTTACACGCTTCAATCCTGTTAATTTAACTAACAACCCTTTTGTTCCTGATGTTGTTATTAATTCTTTCAAGGTATTTGATAAAGATATTATCAGCAGTGGAAATGTTAATTTTACGAGGCGCGTTGACCTCTCCTACAAACAGAATTTCTTTTCGGTTGAGTTTGCTGCTTTAAATCTAACGAATCCTGAAAAGAATCAGTATGCTTATAAATTAGAGGGCTTTGATAAGGATTGGAACTATTGCGGAACACGGCGGTTTGCAAGCTATACTAATCTCGATGGTGGCGATTATATCTTGATGATTAAAGCTGCAAACAATGATGGAGTCTGGAATGATAAACCATTATCTATAACTATTCATGTGCTGCCACCCTTTTGGAAGACATGGTGGTTTTATCTTTTATCAGCTATTATTATCAGTGTAATAATTTATCTTATTTATAAAATCAGGATAAATCAAATCAGGAAGGAAGAAGCTATAAAAACAGAATTCAATAAGAAGATTGCGGAGATAGAAATGGTTGCTTTAAGAGCACAGATGAATCCGCATTTTATTTTTAATTGTCTTAACTCCATCAACAGGTATATTGTTAAAAGCGACCAGGTTACAGCGTCTAATTATCTTACTAAATTTGCAAAGCTTATCAGGCTGATATTAGATAACTCACGCCATTCAAAAGTTGCATTAGAGAATGAATTAAATGCTTTGAAATTATATATTGAAATGGAAGCAATGCGCTTTGATAACAAGTTTTCTTATGCAGTTAATGTCTCTGATGATTTGGATTCAGATAGCATTTCCATCCCTCCGATGATTTTACAACCGTATGTTGAGAATGCCATCTGGCATGGGTTGATGCATAAAACAGACTCAGGAGTTTTATCAGTAAATATCAGCAAAGAAAATGATTATCTCAAATGCATTATAGAAGACAATGGAGTTGGAAGGGAGCGTGCAATGGAATTGAAAAGCAAAAACTCATTGAAAGAAAAATCATTAGGTATTAAGGTTACAAATGACAGGATTTCAATCTTCAACCAACTGAATAAAAACAAGGCTTTTGTTGCTATTGATGACTTGAAAGATAAACATGGAAATGCAATTGGCACAAGAGTTACCTTGATGATTCCATTGGATGAATCAGGAATCTCTGATGAATAATAATTAATAAATAATAAAACCAATGAAGGCAATAATTATTGATGATGAAATAAACTGTATTGAAATGCTGGAGTGGCTCTTGAAAAACTATTGCCCGGATATAGAATTAATCGCTCAATGCAATTCGGCAGAAGAGGGAATAAAAGCAATTAAAAAAAATCCTCCTGATGTAGTATTCTTAGACATAGAAATGCCTCGAATGAATGGTTTTGATTTGTTACAGCATTTCCGTCCTGTTAACTTTGAAGTTATTTTTACTACTGCCTATGATAAGTTTGCCATCAAGGCGTTTAAGTTTAGCGCTATTGATTATTTATTGAAACCAATTGATGCGGAAGATTTAAAGAACGCAGTTAACCGCTTAGAAACGAAACTAAAAAGAAGTAAGCACGACACTGGTTTAGAGGTATTGCTAAACAATATAAAGAACATCCATCAGCCATTGAACAGGATTGCTTTGCCAACCCTGGAAGGTCTTGAATTTGTAATTGTCAAGGATATTATCAGGCTTGAATCGGACAGCAATTACACAACGTTTTTTCTTACAGGAGGCAGGAAGATTGTTTCATCGAAAACAATGAAAGAGTACGAAGAATTATTGGAAGAGCATAGCTTTATAAGGATACACAATTCACACATTATAAATACTGAACATTTGAATAAATATATTAAGGGCGATGGCGGATATGTTGTAATGTCTGATAAAAGTACCGTCCCTGTATCAAGAAGCAGGAAGGATGATTTTATTTCGAGGTTAGAGAACAAGTAAAATTCTTGATTTCAGAATTGTGGCAATGAGTTATAAAATTGCAATAACTTGTTTAGTAAGAATTTTTATCAGCCATAACCTTAAAATAGTTATCGCCATAAATCAGACAGGGATTCTGTTAAATCAACATATTCATTAAATTCCATAACTGACCATAATCTCGATTTTTCTTTAAAAGTCAGTTTTTATATCGTCATTCGATATAAATTATTGTATTTTTATGTTAGTGACTTGTTTTTTACGCCAAATTATCTTGGTTTATTTAAAATACAACTCACCTTCGTGCTAAATTATGTGGTTTTATATAAAGTACAACTCATCTTCGTGCTAAATCATGTGTTTTATTACGAAGAACAAGTCGCCTTCGCATAAAAACACATGTTTTAACACAATGAACAAGTCATCTTTGCATAAAAACACATGTTTTAACACAATGAACAAGTCATCTTTGCATAAAAACAGATGATTTAGTACGATGAACAAGTCATCTTTGCATAAAACGAAGAAATTTTTGATGGTTTTTAGGTGATGAGCAAGAAAATCAAAATTATTTCAGGTGATAATTGAATCCTGGGCACGTAGGGGCACGAACTCCAATAAAACATCCAAAACCCGATTTTGATGCTAAAGTGGCTTAAATTGAAGTATTTGAGAAAAAATGTGTTTCGATGACATTTTTTCATCAATGGTCGTTGCTTTTTTTCAGGCTTACAGTTTTTTTTTAATAAGATACAGGGAACATCTTGCTTTCTAAATCATATATAATCCTCCAATGTCCTTGTTTTTTGATTGTTAAATGCTCATCTGTTTTTGTAATCCAAAATTCTATCCTGTCAATTACTCATTTATGTATTAAATTCTTTTGAGGGCACATTAATTTTGAATCGTTAAATAAAATTATAAACTAAAAATCTAATTACATGAAAAATTTCAACATCCTATTAACAATTCTCTGGCTAATCATTTCTTTATCAGTAAAAGCGCAAGTGCCACAATCAATTCCTTACCAGGCAGTTGCCCGCGATGCTAATGGAAATCTTATTGCGAATCAAAACATTTCGTTGCGGTTCAGTATCCATGATGTAACATCAGGAGGCACCATCGTTTACCAGGAAACTCAAAGTGTAACCACCAATGCACTTGGTCTGTTCAGTGTAAACATAGGGCAAGGTACCATGAATAATTCTTATGGAGCATTCAGCGCAATTAACTGGGGAACAGGAGCAAAGTTTACCCAGGTTGAAATGGATGCTACTGGTGGAAATAATTATGTTAACATGGGAACTAACCAGATGTTTAGTGTACCTTATGCGCTTTATGCTGCTAATGGGGTACAAGGAGCAACAGGACCTACCGGGGCAACGGGAGCGAGTGGTGCACAGGGGGCAACGGGACCCTCTGGATTGACTGGTGCAACAGGAGCAACAGGCGCAGATGGAAGTACAAACGGCTGGAGTTTAACAGGAAATGCGGGAACCAATCCTTCAACAAACTTCCTTGGAACAACAGATAATCAACCATTGGTAATAAAAGTAAATAATGTGCAAGAAGGGAAATTAGATAATGCTAATAGTAATATATTATTAGGGAAAAATGCTGGAAATAGTGGTAGCATCGGTCAGCATAATGTAGCAATTGGGGATAATGCTTTATTAAATTATACTAAATCAGGGAATACAGCAATTGGAGATAGTGCACTTGCAAATAATACAGATGATGGCACAAATGGTGATTCATATAATACTGCAGTAGGATACCAGTCATTAACTTCGAATACTACAGGCTCTCTGAATTCTGCCATTGGAGGTAATGCTCTCTATAATAATAGGACAGGAAACTATAATACTGCAAATGGGTATTCATCTCTCTATTTAAACAATACCGGAAGTGGAAATACAGCGAATGGAGCTGGCGCTCTTGAATTCAATTTTTCAGGAGATAACAATACCGCAACTGGTGGGTCAGCACTCTACTTTAATAATTCAGGAGTTTCAAATACTGCTGATGGTGCAGCAGCGCTTTCTAATAATCACACCGGTTCTCATAATGTTGCAATTGGTGCCAATTCTTTATTAAACTATACCAAATCAGGGAATACAGCAGTAGGAGATAGTGCACTTGCAAATAACAGAGATGATGGTCAAGGTGGAGATGGTTATAATACTGCCATCGGTTATACTGCCCTTACATCTAATACAACGGGAGCAGGCAATACTGCTAACGGGTATGCAACACTTTATTCAAATACTACTGGCTTTGCTAACACTGCAAGTGGAAACGCCGCACTTTATAGAAATTCAACAGGAATTGAAAATTGTGCAAATGGTGTTGGAGCTCTCTATTCAAACTATAGCGGAAATAATAATGTTGCAGATGGTTATAGTGCGCTTTATTTAAATTATTCAGGCTCGCATAATGTAGCGATTGGTTCTAATGCTTTGCACCTATATTCTCAATCAGGCAATACAGCAGTAGGAGACAGTGCTCTTGCAAATAATACTGATAACGGAGGTGGAGGTGATTCACAAAATACTGCAGTTGGATATCAGTCATTAACTTCTAATACTACCGGATATCTGAATTCTGCTTTAGGTGCCTATTCTCTCTATAATAATAGAACAGGAAACTATAATACTGCAAATGGATATACAGCCCTGTATCTAAACAGTACCGGAAGTGGAAATACAGCTAATGGAGTTGGAGCTCTTGAATTCAATTTTTCAGGGGATAACAATACCGCAACAGGTGGGGCAGCACTTTATTTTAATAATTCAGGAGTTTCTAATACTGCGGATGGAGCAGCAGCGCTTAATAGCAATATATCAGGCTCTCATAATGTAGCAATAGGTACTAATTCTTTACATGCTTACCTTAAATCAGGAAATACGGCAGTTGGAGATAGTGCACTTGCAAATAACACAGATGATGGTAGTGGTAATGACGCTGAAAATACTGCCGTTGGATATGCTGCCTTGACATCGAATACCACCGGACATGTTAATACTGCTAACGGGTATAATGCCCTTTACAGTAATACCACAGGATATTATAATACTTCAAATGGCGCGTTTTCCTTATATAGAAATACTGCAGGATATGAAAATACAACTAATGGTACTTTTGCTTTGCAAAACAATACTACCGGTATTTATAATTCAGCAACTGGTTCTTATGCTCTTTATCGTAATACAACAGGTCATTCTAATATTGCAAATGGAAGTGATGCACTTTATAATAATAATACTGGTATCAGAAATATTGGCATTGGGGGAAATACACTTTACAATAATACTACAGGAAGTTCAAATATTGCTATTGGTGTGAATGCAGGTTTTGGAATAACAGGTTCTCATAATATTGCAATAGGGCATATGACATTATTCAATTATACAAAATCCGGTAACACTGCAATTGGTGACAGCGCACTTGCAAATAATACTCAAGGAGGAATCGGACTAGGGTTTGATGCCTATAATTCTGCATTAGGGTTTAATTCGCTTACTTCAAACACTACAGGATATAACAACACGGGTATCGGTGCAATGGCATTATTCGGTAATACAGATGGCAATAATAATACTGCCAACGGAACAAAAGCATTATATACTAATGGGAGCGGTAATGACAATACCGCAATGGGAAATGAAGCTCTTTATGCGAATTCAGGGAATGAAAATACTGCTGTTGGTTTCAGTGCATTACATGATAACACAAACGGAAACTATAATACAGCCCAGGGTTCGCTTGCCTTAAATGCAAATACAGGCGGTTCTGACAATACCGCTTTGGGTTATACAGCTTTAAATGCCAATACAGTTGGCTTCTCGAATGTTGCAGTCGGTTCAGGAGCAATGTTAATAAATCTTTATGGTTACAGTAATGTTGCTTTAGGACATAATGCAATGAGTAATTCAGCAGGTGGTTTTAATAATGTTGCTATCGGCGATGGGGCATATAACGATGGGGGAGAAAATGATAATATTGCTATCGGATACCAGGCATATTATCATAACTATAGTGGTGGTTCCAATACTGTTATTGGGAATGAAGCGTTATACAACAATGGTGATGGAGCAGAAAACGTAGTAATAGGTTTCCAGGCAATGCACGCGAATAATGACGGAGGAACTAACGTGGCAATTGGTAATGAAGCATTATATTCTCATACTACCAATGGTCAGAATACTGCAGTCGGCTACCAGGCTTTATATTATGATACAACAGGCTCCAACAATGTGGCTTTAGGATGGGCTTCCATGGAAGGAAATACAATAGGAACTGAAAACGTAGCAGTCGGCTCTGGTTCATTATCAACGAATATCAAAGGCAGTTACAATGTTGCTGTCGGGCATATTGCAAGGACTGATGGTGATAGTATATGTAATTCAACTATGGTTGGTTATGGTTCATCCTCCCAAGGGGATTATTCAATTGCTCTTGGAGCTTATGCTCAGGCAGGTTATGAACAAGCTGTCATTGGTGGTAGTTTTATGGGTTTTATAGGAGGTTACTCGGATTGGTATAACATTTCAGACGGCCGTTTCAAGAAAGATATTAATGAAGATGTCAGCGGATTAGAATTCATCAATAAACTGCGTCCGGTTACTTATCATCTTGATATGCACAAATTAAATCTTCATAACTATGGTGAGAAAGCTGCAGAAATAGAAATGAAACTGGCGAAGGAAATGGATGCAAAGGGCAAGATTCTCTATAGTGGTTTCATTGCACAAGAGGTAGAAGCGACGGCAAAGTCTTTAGGTTATGATTTCAGCGGTATTCATACTCCGACAGACAGTGCCGATCATTATGCTTTGAGTTATGCTGAATTCGTGGTGCCATTAGTAAAGGCTGTTCAGGAGCAACAGCAATTAATAGAATATCAACAAAAACAAATTTCAACTCTTACTTTTACTATTGATGAAATAAAGAAACAAAATGATACTTTAACAGCTGAGTTAAATGAGATTCATGAATTGCTGAAACAAAATGCTTCGTTAAATGTTAAACTAGTTTCAAATCGCTAAATCATGAAAGCAATTCAAAACATAATCCTGCTTCTCATGTTATATGCAGGATTGCATGCACAAACACTCAGCCCTAAAGTAACACCTTCAAGTGGTGGTTATTTAACCGGTGGCAACAACTCCCTAAGTTGGACAATGGGAGAAACTGATATTAAAACTCTTCAAAATGGAAATATGCTTACACAAGGTTTCCAGCAACCTGAAATTGATTTGCTAACCGGAGTAATTGCCGGAAGCCCTATCTGTGCAGGAACAACTATTTCTGTTCCTTATACGACTAAAGGAAAATATAGCTCTGCAAATGTCTTTACTGCTCAGTTAAGTGATGCTGCCGGAAGTTTTACAAATCCTGTTAACATCGGAACTTTAGCAGCAACAACTTCCGGAACAATTTCAGGAACAATTCCTGCAAACACATCTTCAGGAACAGGGTATAGAATAAGGGTAATTTCAAGTGCTCCGTCATTTACAGGTAAAGATAATGGAATTGATATTACAATTAATACAATTCCTTCACAACCCGGTTCAATAACAGGGAATACAAATGTTTGTCACAATAGTACACAAACCTATTCAATTGCAGCAGTTACCGGTGCAACGAGTTATATCTGGACTTTACCATCAGGATGGACAGGAACATCAACAGCCACAAGTATTACTGTGACAACAGGAAGTTCAAGTGGAAATGTCATGGTAAGAGCTTCAAATAGCTGTGGTAACAGCATTCAAAGAGTATTGGCTGTAACCATATTAACTAATCCTTCCCGACCCGGACTGATAACAGGGAATACGACAATGTGCAGCGGAACTTCCGAAACATATTCAATTGGTGCAGTTACCGGAGCAACAAGTTATACCTGGACATTGCCTTCAGGCTGGTCAGGAACTTCAACTACCACTTCAATTACAGTTACTTCAGGAACTTCCTCCGGAACTGTTTCAGTAGTTGCAAATAATGCATGCGGTAGCGGTTTAAGCCGAGCTTTGTCAGTTAGCATCACACCAATTCCTAATACCCCCGGACCAATATCAGGAAGTAACAGTGTTTGTACAGGAGCAACTCAAACGTATTCTATTACTGCAGTTTCAGGTGCAACAAGTTATGTGTGGACTTTACCATCAGGTTGGTCAGGAAGTTCAACAGGTACAAGTATTACTGTTACCACCGGAAATGCCGGGGGAAATGTTTCAGTATTGTCTGTTAATAATTGTGGAGTAAGCAATACAACAAGAACTTTAGCCGTAACTGTAAGTGTCACACCTTCGCAACCCGGAACCATAACAGGTACCACTTCAGTATGCCTTGGCTCTTCACAGACTTATCATATCAGTGCGGTCAGCGGAGCAACAAGCTATACCTGGACCTTACCATCAGGATGGAGCGGGACTTCGACAACAACAAGTATAACAACTATTGTCGGGGCATCTAACGGAAATATTTCGGTTACTGCTAATAACGGTTGCGGCACAAGCATTGCAAGCACTCTTGCTGTTGCAGTAAACGCAAGCGTTCCTTCACAACCCGGATCAATTAGTGGAAGTACATCTGTTTGCCAGGGAAGCAGCCAAACGTATTCTGTGTCTCCTGTTGCCGGAGCAATAAGTTATACCTGGACAAAACCATCAGGATGGACAGGAACTTCAACTACCAACAGTATCACTGTAACAGTCAATGGTACCAGCGGAAATATTACAGTAGTTGGAGTCAACAGTTGCGGAAGCAGTATTGCTCAAACACTTGCTGTTACTGCACATGCGCTCACAGCTGTAACCATTACCGGAAATCCACAAAACTATAATTTCTGTGCACAGGTTGCTCCGACAAATGTTATTATGACAGCATCTTCAGGATATAGTTCATACATATGGTCACCAAGCGGAGGCAGTTCTCAGACAGCAACGGTAAGTTCAGTAAATACTTATATGGTTACAGCTACCAATGCAGCAGGATGTACCACAACCGCATCTAAGACTGTTACGAACAATTGTGCTCTTCCGACAAGTTTAAGTACCAATAATATTCTCGGAACATCAGCAAAAGCCACTTGGATAGAATCACAGTGCAGGTATAATTATTTTATCCGAATCAGTGTTCATGGATTGAATAACTGGACACAGCATACAATTACTCCAACAAATAGTTATGCCTTTACCGGATTATCATCGGGTACTACTTACGACTGGCAGATTCAAACGAATTGCAACACTTCAGGAACAATAAATTCAGGATGGACTGCAATCCAGACTTTCACAACCACTGGTGCAAGGCTGGCAGAAGAAGAAACCAGTTCAACTACATTCAATGTCTATCCGAACCCTGCAAATGACATTGTAACGATAACATTTTCTGCAATGGAAGAAGGTGCTTATAACATTAAGTTGATTGATATGGTTGGGAGAATTGTAAAATCAGAAACCATCAATGCAAATTCAGGAGATAATACTTACATCATGAATCTTGATGGAATTGCAAAAGGCGTTTACATGATTATCCTGCAAAAAGGAGATAATATCTCTAAAGGAAAACTTGTAGTGGAATAGAAAGGTATATAATTTAACAGCAAAGCCGTCATCTTTATTGTAAAGATGGCGGCTTTTTATTTCTGCATTATGCTAATTATTGATTATGAATAAATTTAGTTAAAGTCAATTCTAATTATCATTGAAAGCAATTTAATAATTTCAATTTCTTTAACTTCGCCCACATCATGAAAAATTTGAAGGGGTATATATTGCTGATACTTTTATTTATTTGCCTTAAAGCAAACTGTCAGGATAAAATTGATTTGTTGACAAGGGATAGTTCTGACTCGAATACTAAAGAGTTATTTCAGAAATACCTTAGCAATAACGATAGTGCAGACGACAAAATAAATCAATTATTGATTATTGCAAATGAGGATGATCGTAAAAATAATTATAATGATGAAATACGAAAATTGCAGATTGCATTAGAATTGGAAAAATACGCTCAATCTGACAGCACAATTTTTAAATTGAATATTTCAATGGGCTTTGTTCTATCTCCCATTAGTCCACAATATGCATTGGGATTTTTCAATAAAGCATTGCAGGTAAGTTTAAAATCAACAACAATAAAGGATGGAGATAAATTTCAACTTTATGGGATGCTTGCAGGGATACATGAAAGATTAAATCAAAATGACAGTGTGCTTATTTGTTATAAGATGGCAGAAACATTGGCAAAAAGTTTAGTCAAGCCAATGGTAGCGCAGGCATCTACAGAGAATAATATCGGAACACATTATGCAAATATCGGCATAAAGGATAGCGCACTTATTTACTTTAATAAGGCTTTGAACTTAATAGGAATTATGGAAAACGATTCCGTATTGTATTGCAGCATTAATGATAACATTGCTCAGCAATCAGAATTAAACGGTGATTATGCTTCGGCTATTAAGACCTATCGCTACAATGATTTTATATATTTAAAGACACATAGGACGAACAGGTATGTTATTAATAAAGTTCGATTGTTGGAGGCATTATACATAACTAATTCAGGGGAGATGGAACAACAAATAGATTCGCTCGATAATTTTATTGATTCCAATAGGGTAGGGGTTAGATTGTCTGAAACAGAGAAGTTTTACAAGTTTGCAACCACTTATTTTATCAATAAAAACAGAACTGCGCAAGCTATCAGATACTTTAATAAGTTCTTAAATGGTAAAAAAACTATTGAAAATCAGAATGCGGAAAGCTTCAATGCACTTACCGGCGCATTATTAAATCTTCAGAATAATGATTTTAAGAATCAGTTGAAAATTTATAATCTTGAATTGGATGCAGCAAAGCAATCGCTGATTCATAACCGATTGATAGCAATCATTTCTATCCTTACCGGAACATTTATCATTGCACTCCTTATTATAGCGATGAGGAACAGGAGGAAGAAACATGAAGCCGAAAAGATAGTTGCCGAAGCTGAACTGAAAACCAAGGAAGCGATTATTAAAACAACGGAGGCGGAACTCAAAACCAATCAGGCAGAACTAAAAACCAAACAAGCTGAAGTAAAAATAAAAGATGCAGAATTAAAAACTCAGGAACTGGAAAAGAAAGCTGCCCAACAGGAACTGGAATTGAAAAAGAAAGATATTACTAACCTTGTGTTGCATAATACTCAGGTGCATGATGCCAACAAATTAATAATTGACCGCTTGCAGGAAATTACAAGGGCAGGGGAGGACATGGAAAAGTCGGTGAAGTCATTTTTGGTGGATTTAAAAAATACCAATCAGATGGGGGACAGAGCATTGACGATTCAAAATAATATTGAATCGGTGAATGCTGAGTTTTATAATAAATTGAATAAGCGGTTTCCTGATTTATCAAAATCGGAAGCTGAACTTTGTGGATATATTCGAATTAATCTATCTACAAAAGAGATTTCGGTGTTGAAGAATGTAGAAATGGACTCTGTTAAAATCAGTAAAAAGAGATTGAGAAAGAAAATCGGGCTATCTCCGGATGATGATTTGTATCTTTTTATAGAGAATATCTGAAATGATGTGTACATAATTAAAGCAGCTTTGGTTCATTTTCCGTAAGATTCGGAACCTGAGACAATTTGATGCATTAATTTCAATCATAGTCCATATTTTTAGTAATACTAACCGTTTTATGATAATTACGAACCGTTTTATGATAATGATGAACCGATTTATGATAATTACGAACCGTTTTATGATAATGACGTACCGTTTTATGATAATTACGAACCGTTTTATGATAATGATGAACCGATTTATGATAATGATGAACCGATTTATGATAATGACGAACCGTTTTATGATAATAACAAACCGATTTATGATAATGACGAACCGATTTATGATAATGACGAACCATTTTATGATAATGATGAACCGTTTTATGATAATGATGAACCGTTTTATCATCGTGACGAACCGGTTTATAACATCACTCGTTTTTCGTGTTTTTGACCATTTTTGCCTCAATAAGTGCCACTTTTGTTCAATTTTGATTGAATCAGGAGGTTTTATTTCCCTGAAAAACTATCAAAAGAGCCAATTTTGACATGTTGGGACTTGATTACTACTCTGCAAAAATGGCAAAAAAGGGGTTGTTTATTATACGAAACGTCAAATAAAGGGCAAAATGAAGCTTTTATACCATTTGTGTACTCCCCCTACCTGTGAGATGTTTTTTTAATGAAATGGGCTTAGAAACGCGTTTTCATTTTTATCAGGGGCGTTTAGGATTCTGTTTTTATAAATAAAACTAAATTACTGAAGGTAAATACAGTTTGATATTACCTCCAATTTAAAAAATTATTTTATTCATTTTCAATCAATTAAATATTTTTTTAATTCCTGTACCACTTTTGTACCCTTTAAAAGTTTGAAAAAGGTTTTGGGGTGATTGTACTTTTGTCGGGTCAAAAAAAAGATGGAAGAAAAAGATAAATCAAGCGAGGAAATTTTACAGTTAAAAGCGGTAGAGTTAAAAGTTAAAGAAATTTCTCTGAAAATGATTGAGGATAATTTAAAGCTGAAAGAAGATAATTTAAAACTGAAAGAAGAGGAGTTGAAAATGAAAGAAGAAGAATTGAATCTTAAAATTGAAAATAAATAATCATATCTAATTTAATCTAAACTAAAATGAAAAAAACAATGAATCTTATCCGCACAATTGTAGTAGCAGCAATGTTCTGCGCACAGTTATCAATCGCATATGGTCAGGTTCCTCAATCGGTTCCTTACCAGGCAGTAGCTCGTAATTCGAGTGGCAATCTTATTGCTAATCAGAATGTTTCACTTCGTTTCAGCATCCATGATGCCACGTCGGGAGGAACTGTTGTTTACCAGGAAACTCAAAGCGTAACCACTAATGCTTATGGCTTGTTTAGTGTCAACATTGGAACAGGGACTCCTGTTATAGGTACCTTTTCGGGAATAAACTGGGGTACTAATGCAAAATTCACAAAGGTAGAAATTGACCCAACAGGAGGAACCAATTACATTGACATGGGGACTCAGCAAATGATGAGTGTGCCTTATGCTTTGTATGCAGCAACAAGTGGTAATGGTGTCGGACCTACCGGTCCGACAGGTCCTGCAGGAGCAACCGGTGCAAATGGCGCAACAGGATTAACAGGTGCTACAGGAGCAACCGGAGCTAATGGCGCAACAGGAACAACAGGATTAACAGGTGCTACGGGAGCAACAGGAGCTAATGGTGCGACAGGTGCAACGGGGCTTACAGGAGCAACAGGAGCAAATGGCTCAACTGGATTAACGGGTGCCACAGGAGCAACAGGAGTTGCGGGTGCAACGGGAGCAACAGGGGCTGATGGTGCTACAGGAGCTACCGGAGCAACAGGCTATTTACCTGATGGTGCTGCAGTCGGAAACACTCCTTTTTGGAATGGCAGTACCTGGGTAGTAAATAATAGTAATATCTATAATGATGGAGTAAATGTGGGAATTGGCACTACAAGTCCGCAAACACAATTGCATGTATCTACAGGAAATCCTTATGTTATGCAGCTAGATGGATACGCTGATATCGGAACCTGGGTGCAGCTAAACAACTTTTCTTCAGGGGGAACTTACTGGAATATGATTTCGGGAGGTACTGATATGGACCCGGGTGATTTAATGTTTCGAGACAATGGCACAGTGAGAATGGTTATTCAATCATCAAATGGCAATGTGGGTATCGGAACTGAATCACCTTCTCAAAAATTGGAAGTAAATGGAAATACCAAAACTAACGGTATTCAGATTACTAATGGTGCAAACAATGGATATGTATTGCAAAGTGATGGTAATGGTAATGGAAGTTGGGTTAGTCCTTCGGCAGCTGCATACTGGACTTCTTCGGGAGGTTATTTATATAATAATACAGGTAATAATGTGGGTATTGGTACTTCTGCTCCTTCTTCACAGTTTGCAAATACTTCTACGAATATTTTCGGAACTGATGGTCACGGAACATCCGGTAATGGTTTACTTTGGACAGGTACCAGCGATGGTTATGCAATGGCAGTTTATAATTCTGATAGTGGTTTCATTTCTCAGGGACTCGCAGTAAAAGTAACAGGTACCGCTTCTTCTAATCGTATTTTAGACCTTTCTACGGGAAGTACTTCAAACGCATCAGGAACATCAGTAATGGTTGTGCAGGGAGATGGCAAAGTTGGTATCGGCACTTCTTCACCAGAACAAGAGCTTTCTATTAGTGCAGGAATGAATATTGATCAAAATAATGCAAATTCAGGAAGTATAGCATCTAGTGCTTTATCATTTGGAAGCAACAGTGGTGAAGGAATTGCTTCGCAAAGAACTTCAGGAGGTAACCAGTATGGCTTGGATTTTTATACTTCTTATAACAACAGGATGTCCATAACTAATGAAGGAAATGTAGGTATTGGAACTACATCTCCTTCACAGACATTAGAAGTAAATGGTACAACTAAAACCAATGACATTCAGATTACTGATGGCGCAAACAACGGTTATGTATTGCAAAGCGATGGTAATGGTAATGGAAGTTGGGTTGATCCTTCTACACTTACAACAACTAATTACTGGACATCATCAGGAGGAAATATATACAACAATACGGGAACTAATGTTGGTATAGGAACCTCAAATCCATCTGCAACACTTGATGTTAATGGAATAGAGAATGTTCAGGGAAATATTCAGATTAATCATAACCAGCTTTTACTTGGAGAAGGAAATGATAGTAATCATGGTCTTGGGTATTTCGGAGATTTTAATAATACTACATGGGATGGAGTTAATGTTGACGGTCCTGTATTGTATGGATATAGTGGTGGGGCACTCGGGATAAATCAAAATGGAAATCAGAACATTGCTCTTTCCTGGTTATATAATGGTTATGTAGGTATTGGAACATCGTCTCCATCTCAAAAATTAGAAGTAAATGGAACAACCAAAACAACTGATATTCAGATTACGGATGGAGCTAACAGTGGTTATGTATTGCAAAGCGATGGTAATGGTAATGGAAGTTGGGTTGATCCATCTACGCTTGCCGGTAATTACTGGACATCATCAGGAGGTAATATATACAACAATACGGGAACAAACGTTGGTATAGGAACTGAATCACCAAATTCTAATTTAGTAGTAGATGGTAATACTGGAGGAGGCGGTATGTTCAAACTTCATAATAGTGATAATAATGCTGGAGATCAGTGGTGGATGGGATTTACCCAGGGTGATGGTTTTGGAAGCGGTGATGCTAATGACAGGGCAAGAATTGGTGTTGAAGTTTCTCAATATGGACCTGGAAGATTGTTTTTCACAACAGGTGGATACAACAATCAAACTGAGCGAATGAGAATAGATGAGAATGGCAATGTAGGTATTGGCACTTCACATCCTGCCGTAGCTCTGGATATTACCGGAGATGTTCAAATCACTTATGGCTCATCTTATTATGTAGGAGGAAACAAGGTTTTGGTTGACAGGTATCAGCATGGAGATGTTTTTGTGGGCACAGGTGCGGGGCAAAATGGAGCAATCACCGATGGTAACAATACGGCAGTTGGCAATAATGCATTAAACACAAATACCAATGGTCAGGGTAATACTGCTATGGGATATAATGCACTTAATTCAAATACCAGCGACGGTAATACTGCATTTGGATCCTCAGCACTAGCCAGCAACAATACAGGAAGTAATAATACTGCTATAGGTCTTAATGCAGATGTAGGTTCCTCCGATCTTTATAATGCAACTGCTATAGGGGCTAACGCAGTCGTGAGTACAAGTAATAGTCTTGTGCTGGGAAATGGCGTTAATGTGGGTATTGGTACTTCATCTCCTTCACAAACATTAGAAGTAAACGGAACTACCAAAACTAACGACATTCAAATTACCGATGGAGCCAGTAGCGGTTATGTATTGCAAAGCGATGGAAATGGAAATGGAAGCTGGGTTGACCCATCAAACATCGATAACGGGGAATGGGCTCTTTATTTAGGTAACTTGTACAACCACAACTCCGGGAGTGTTGGTATTAATACAAATACACCCAGCAATACTTTAACCGTTAATGGTAATGCAGACTTTGTTGGAAATGTGGGTATAGGCACTTCAACGCCATCCACAAAGTTTGAAGTAAGCGGAACAACGAAAACAACTAACCTTCAGATAACAAGTGGAGCTTCAAATGGTTATGTATTGAAAAGTGATGGTAATGGAAATGGAAGTTGGGTAGCTCCAAGTACTCTTGCTACAACTAATTACTGGACATTGGCAAGTGGAGACCTTTACAATAATTCAGGAAGTAATGTTGGTATTGGAGTTACATCACCAACTTCAACCTTAGAGGTAGTTTCAACAGGGGCAAAAACAGCTAATTACTATGGCACACAGGCAATCAATAATGCCACTTCAAGCACATCTAACGTTGTTAAAGCAGGTTTAAATATTCAATCAACCGGAAGCTGGACTGGAACTTCAGCTCAAAATATTGGCTTATATGTTTCCAATGTATCCGGCGGAACAAATAATTATGATGCTATTTTTAATGGAGGTGGCAAAGTAGGTATTGGTACCTCTTCGCCTACACAAAAACTCGAAGTAAGCGGAACAACTAAAACCACTAACTTTGAGATGACAAGTGGTGCATCAAGTGGATATGTTTTGCAAAGTGATGGAAGCGGTAATGGCAGTTGGGTTTCGCCTTCCACTTTAACTACTGCGATACCTTCAACAATCCAAGCTTCAAATGGCGCAACTAAAATTGAAGCGCAACAATCAAATGATTCTTTAATTCATTTTACATTAGGAGGAACTGAATACTTCAAAATGGTAAAAGGAACTATTGAAGTTAACAATACTGCTGGTAGTACTTACATAGGAGCCGCCGCAGGTGAAAATGATGCTTACTTTGAAAGTAATAATACTGGTATAGGTTCCAATGCTTTGCATAACAATGTAGGTGGTGTAAATAACGTAGCCATAGGCAGCGGGGCTTTGCAAAATATTAATAACGCAGGAAACAACACCGCAGTCGGATTTAATGCATTGCACAGTCCGGGAAATGGTAATTTAAATACTGCTGTGGGATATCAGGCAGGTTATACCGGTGGCGGCTCTATAAATACATATATTGGGACTCAGGCGGGTTATTCAGCTACAGGTACCGGTAATGTATTTGTAGGTTATAATGCAGGTTATAATGAAACAGGAAGCAACAAACTTTATATAGCAAATAGTAGCACTTCTTCTCCTCTTATCTATGGTGATTTTTCTTCGTCAACTTTAAATGTAAATGGTTCTTTTGGAGTTGGGAACTCTTCTCCTGCTTCTACATTAGATGTAAATGGTTCTGTTGGCGCCAAATTTGAATCAGGCATAGCTACGGGTACCAATCCTGATGCAACAGCAATGGTATGGAGATACACAACCGGGTCAGGTGCAATAACACTTCCCGCTGCAAGTTCTTGTACTAATAGAATGTATGTTATCATTAACCAGACAGGTACAACTCGTACTATTTCATCATACAGAGATTTGACAACCACACCGCAAACAACCCTTGGCAGCAGTGTCGCACTTTGGATAATGAGTGATGGAACAAACTGGTTCCAGGTTAAATAATGAAATCATAAATAATGATTTATCATGAAAAAAATTAATAAAGTAATTATCGCCACACTTGCAATTATACATT
>Ga0206936_1067_pt1 | contig 32270 bp, 22 predicted proteins | sample Alteio_BWOrgHeat_14_FD_152922 | JGI IMG/M metagenome (GOLD analysis project Ga0206936, IMG submission 152922) | Enriched cells from forest soil in Barre Woods Harvard Forest LTER site, Petersham, Massachusetts, United States -... | ecosystem: Environmental > Terrestrial > Soil > Temperate forest >... | reverse complement strand
GTTGCACGACAAAGGCACGGAAAGAATTCCAGAGATGAAAATGCCGTAAACGCCGCTTTTTCATAAAGCTGCACCTTGGTATCCGCTCCGGATCCAAATCAGTACGCAAGGTAACCGAAGACCACGACCCTCATCGCAATTTTCTTTGTTCACCCGCCGTGGCTCGTCGGGAAAGCCGAAAATCCGTGTACGGCTATGAATGCTCGATCGCACCGGCCGGAGAGTAGGGATCGTGGTGTCCGGCTGAAGCGAATCTGAAAAAACGCTGAGATCAGTTTAACCGATCCGGGTTAAGAAGGTGTAAAGGGTACGGGATACATCGACGACCTGGCGTCCCTGAGGACTAACCCTTTCCACAGCTTGGACTCCGAAGCTGTGGATTGCAAGGGAAAACTGCCAGAACCGGAACGAATCGGAATGAAGGTGGAACCGCGAACGATCACAGGATCGCCCGTGGCAGTACGGGCCTGTGGATGATTCTCGATGCTTTAACTGTTTTCGGCGCAGCTTTGGTCGGCGCCATGATCGAGCTCAATACCAATCCGATTGCCGGCCTACGTGGTTTCTGGCACGGCACACTGATTCACGGCCAGTCGATGGGCATCCAGACCGCCCTCCTGATCGGATTTACCGCGACGCTGATCGTCATCAGTCGTAAATTGCATCTTTATACCCCCATTCGCCTGACAAACCATATTCACGAGCAGCGCCTGAGCGTTCAGGCATGCCTGGTCTCCGGTCTCCTGCTCACCGGCACCCTCTACTTGATACGAGCGGAGGAGGTTCCTCGTGGAGTCGTTCTTCTCACGATCGGGTTGCTGACCGTCACTCTCAGTCTTCGTCGCTTCGTCTTCCGCGCCCTGCTTTACCGTCGTTTCGAGCGCGGCATGAATACCCGTAATGTCATCATTGTCGGAACCGGCGTCGAAGCGCACGCTCTGCGCCATCATCTGCAGAGCATCCGCCAGCTCGGTTACATCTTCAAAGGCTTCGTGCATGTTCCCGGAGTCGACACCCAGCTTGAGGTGACCACGGGCGACGTTCTCGGGCCGCTCGACAGCCTTTTCGATCATGCCCGCAAGCACTTTGTCGACGAGATTTTCTTCGCTTCCCCTTGTGAACGCGGCGTGATCAAGGGCGTTCTGGATCAGGCGCGCGCCAACGGCATTGATCTGCGCGTCGTGCCGGAAATGTATGACGGACTGGCCTGGAACAGCACCATCGAGTACATCGGCCAGTTTCCGACCATTCCTCTCCATCGCGGCCACGTACCTGAAGTCGGCCTCATTCTCAAGCGCATGCTTGACATCACTATGTCCACCATGGCGCTTCTCCTGTTTTCACCGGTCCTGCTGGCCATCGCCATCGCCGTTAAGCTCGATTCGCCGGGTCCGATCTTCTACTGCTCCGAGCGCATCGGTAAGAAGGCCCGCGTTTTCAAGTGCATTAAATTTCGCACCATGGTCCGCGACGCCGACGGCCGCCGGGCGGAGATCATGCACATGAATGAGCGCCAGGGCATCATCTTCAAGATGTCCAACGACCCCCGCATCACCAAGGTCGGCCGTATCCTGCGAAAGTACTCACTCGATGAGCTGCCCCAGTTCTTTAACGTCTTGCTCGGAGACATGAGCATCGTAGGCCCGCGTCCGCCCATCGCCAGCGAAGTGCGCCAGTACGACCTGTCGCACCTCCGCCGTCTCGACGTAATGCCGGGCATCACCGGCCTCTGGCAGGTCCAGGCCCGTCAGGATCCCTCTTTCGACAGCTACATCTCTCTCGACGTGGCATACATCGAGAACTGGAGCGTCTGGCTGGACATCAAGATCATTCTCCGGACGGTCGGCGTAGTCTTCGCCGGCACCGGTTCATAAGCCAGGCTAGCTGACCGCTGCTTTACACTAGATATGTGAAGATTGCACTAGCTCAGGCCAACCCTACAGTCGGGGACTTCACCGGAAATCTCGCAAAAATCATCAGCGCCAGCCAACGCGCCGCAGGGTCAGGCGCACGCCTCACTCTTTTTCCCGAACTCTCTCTGTGCGGCTACTGGCCCGCCGATCTGCTGGAAAAGCCCAGCTTCCTCGACCGCTGCGTCTCGGCGCTCGATGAGCTGCGCCAGGCCACTGCCTCTTTGCCCACAGCCGTTCTCCTCGGAGTTGCCCTCCCGGCGCCGGCGGATTCGGGCAAGTGTGCCGTCAACGCCGCCGTCCTGCTCGACAAGGGACACATACTGCTCGAGCAGCATAAGATGCTGTTGCCCTTTTACGACGTCTTCGACGAGCAGCGTTATTTCGCCCCGGCCACGAGCCAGCAGGTTATCGACTTCGAAGGAGAACGCCTCGCCATCACGATCTGCGAGGACGCCTGGAACGATAAGGATTTCTGGCCGCAGCGTCTCTATCCCATCGATCCCGTCGAAGACATCATGCGGCAAAGGCCCACGCTGCTGCTCAACATATCGGCCTCGCCCTTCTGGCATGGCAAGCGCCAGACGCGCTACCGGATGCTCGCCGCGCTAGCTCAACGTCATCGCATCCCCGTCTTTATCTGCAACCAGGTAGGCGGCAACGACAGCCTCATCTTTGACGGCTCGTCCTTCGGCATGACCGCCGCAGGCACTCTGCTGGCCCAGGCCGCTTCGTTTCGCGAAGACATCGTCATGGCCGACAGCGCCGCACTCGACGGCGTGCCAATCCCACAGCCCCGGGACTGGGACGAAGAGGACAGAACTGCGGAAGAAACCGAAGCTGCTTATCAGGCTCTCGTTCTCGGCACCCGGGACTACGTCCTGAAGACCGGATTCAGCAAAGTCCTGATCGGGCTCAGTGGCGGAATCGATTCGGCCCTCGTCGCTGCCATCGCCGTCGACGCGCTAGGCGCAGAAAACGTCCTCGGCGTCGGTATGCCCAGTCAGTATTCCTCTACCGGCTCCGTCGACGACAGCCGCCAGCTCGCAACCAACCTCGGCATCCGTTTCGAAACGCTGCCCATCGCTGCCCTCTATCATGAATTTGCCGGCACCTTGGATCCGCTGTTCACCGGAACAAGCCCCGACCTGACCGAAGAAAACCTGCAATCGCGCATCCGCGGCACGCTGCTCATGGCGCTGTCGAACAAGTTTTCCACACTGGTGCTCACCACCGGAAACAAATCCGAAATGGCAGTCGGTTACTGCACGCTCTACGGCGACATGGTGGGCGCGCTTGCCGTCATCGGCGACCTGGTCAAGACTCGCGTTTACGCCCTCGCTCACTGGGTCAACCGCAAAGGCGAGATCATCCCGCGGGCCATCCTCACCAAGGCGCCTTCGGCTGAACTGCGTCCCGACCAGAAAGACACCGATTCTCTCCCGCCCTATGAAATCCTCGATCCCATTCTCGAGGCCTACGTGGAGCGCTACGAATCGACCGCGCGCATCGTCGCCGCGTACGGTTTCCCGTCCTCAGTCGTCGAACACGTGGTGCGCCTCGTAGAGCGCACTGAATATAAGCGCCAGCAGGCTGCACCGGTGCTGAAAGTCACAGCCAAGTCCTTCGGCATGGGTCGCCGGTTTCCCATAGCCGCCCGCGCTCAGGTATAAACCAATACGTATGCTGTTCGTCCGCAGATCGCGCGACGCTGGCAGAAAAAGGAGAAATTCGATTGATTCGTTTACCGCTTCATAGCAGCACCGTTACTGCTGTTGCTTCTATATTGCTCTTCGCACCTCTTGTGAATGGTACGGTGTTTGCTCAAAACAACCCGCCTGCGGCTCCCACTAAGCCCGTCGAGGTTCCCACTGCGCCGTCGCAGGCGCCCGGCCCTGCTGCTGCCGGACCGACCTTCCCTAAGCCTGATCCCGCCGATTTCAGCGCTGACTCTCCCACAAAGGATCAGATTAATTCTTTCCTCCAGGCCTCATGGGGATACGATCCCAACCGTATCTACCAGGTTCAGCGTATCGCCAAGACGGTCGTTCCCGGTATCAGCAGCGTAATCATCGCAGTCGGCGAAAAAGGCAACAACCAGACCGGCGCACTCCAGTTCTTTGCGCTTCCCGACGGCAAGCACATCATCACGGGCGGCGAAATCCTGCCCTTCGGCGAACATCCTTATGCAGAAAATCGCGCCACCCTTATCAAACGCGCAGACGGTCCGTCCAAGGGCTCGGCAAGTAAGGATCTGGAATTGGTTGAGTTCGCCGACTACCAGTGTCCACACTGCAAAGACGCCCAAGCTACCGTCGATAAGCTCATCACGGATTTTCCCAACGCGCACTTCGTCTATCAGAACTTTCCGCTGGTCAAGCTTCATCCTGAGGCCTTTCGCTCAGCGGCCTACGGAATATGCGTAGCCAAGCTCGGAGGCAATGCGGGCTTTTTCCAGTATTCTGCGGCAGTGTTTGACGGACAGGCCGGTTTGGCCAGCGATGAGGGAGCCACGCTCACGCTTAACAGCGCGGTGAGCAAGGCCGGTCAGGATCCCGCCAAGGTTGAAGCTTGCTCCAAGACCCCTGAGACCAAAGCGGCCGTCGAATCCGACATCAAGCTTGCCGAGGACCTCAACGTCAATCAGACTCCATCCCTCGCCATCAACGGCCGCATCATCCCGCTCGGCGGCATCAGCTACGACATCCTCAAGCAGATGATCAATTACCACGTCGCAAACGACGGTCCGGCCAGGTAAAAACCGTCTCGAAGCATCTGCAAGGTACGAACAAAGGCCACCTTGTCGAGGTGGCCTTTGTCGTTCAATCGTCTGCAGGTTCTCCCCACGTTATGTCGACCACCTGTCGGGTCCACAGCGGTGCTACAGTGTGCCGGAGCCGAACGACCGGCCGTTTCAGTCTCGCCAGTGCCCCATCGACGATCTGTCTCATCTCCGCCACGGTAAATGCTCTTCGAATCGAAGTCGCACCGTCCGCAGCATTGATCCGATAGAGAAACGGGGTCAGAAAAACTCGAAACAAGCCAAGCGGAACCGGGTTGCGCACCAGATCCAGCACAATGAAGCGTCCGCAATAGCGCGAAACATTCGCGATCAGGGCCGCCACCTCAGACTCCGAGAGATGGTGGGTCACCGCCATGCACACCGCCACATCCGCACGTGGAAGCGGATCTGTCACCGCACTCCCAGTCAGGATCTGGACCGGCGCATCGGCGGGAGCCGGGCGAAGCTCAAAGCCGACCACATCCATTCCCAGCTTGTCGCGAATCTCCACCAGCAGGGCGCCCTGCCCGCAGCCGATATCGAGTACCCGCACTTGTTCTGACTTCCGCGCCTTCTCCTCGCGCAGCAGCCGCAGAATGGCCGCTGTATTGCCCAGCCAGCGATGGACCGCATCCAGTTGGCGATAATTGTGCACCAGCTCTTCGGCGGAGATATCCTCCGCGTCCATGAGCTCTGTTTCGTTCGAGCGGCGCATCGGTCCTGCTCCAGTCGCGAGCCTTAGAGCCCGGCAGAACCAGCATTAATGGGCGTTAGCCGACTTGTCCACCATCAGCATCGGACCATGCCGCGATTGCTTCTCATCGCGCACCACGTTCGGCGTAACCAGGATCAATAGCCGCGCCACATTCCGATCGCGCTTGATGTCGCTTATATCCTCCAGCCCGGGAATATCGCTGATCCCTGGCATTCCGTTTAGCGCCCTCGACACCTGCTGGGAAATATCGCTCAGCAGCACCGCCGTCTCTCCCGCTCTGAGCGTCAGCACGCCCGTGAACTGCTGATTGTTAAGAATGGGAATATCGTTCAGTGCCGAACCACCGAGTGAATCCATCTTCAGTTCCACATTCAGTGCCACGTCGTCAGAGCGCATGACCTTAGGCGTTGCCTTGAACGTCAACCCGAGGTCTTCATATTGAATTTGAGGAATCGTCTGCTCGGCCGCAGCGGCTGCCGCGGAACTGATGCCCGCAACCGCCGGCAATGCTACCGAAGAAAAGGACGACGTCGTGATCGGGTATCGTTCGCCGATCTTGAAAGTGCCTGCCTCATCGTCCTGCAATCGCATATGAATGTCGTCCAGCGTTCGCGTATCACTCGAATTCAGGCTCATTGTCAGAGTCGCTGGACTCGTCGTAAGAATGCTCTGCGTCAATCCGCCGCCAAACGGTATAAAACCCTGATTGAACGGGGTTCCCGTCAATTGCCCCGACGCCACAAGAATCGCAAGAATAGCGATCTGGTTCGCCAGCGTGCTTTGGTTGGGCACCAGCCCCGCCGAAATGATCTGCTGCACCAGTGCCTGGTTCTGAGTCAGAATCGAGTTGATCTCCGAAGGGACGTTGTACAGCGAGGTCTGCTGGAAGAACTTTACGCCAGTCTCTCTCGAGCTGACGTACGCAAGTTCAATGATCTTTACGTTTAGATCGACTTGGTTCTTGCCGTCTTCGAGCCTCGCTATCGTGCGGTTAAACGCGTCCATGGTTCGCGCGGAAGCCCGCAGCGTCAGCGTTCTAGCGGAGGGCTGAGGCACAGCCTGTTGTGCGTCAAAGACGTTTCGCGCTAGGTTGCTCACGTCCGTCAATTCCTTGTCCGTCAGTCCCGGCAGATACACCGTCTCCATCTGCAACCGTTGAAACTGCGTTCGGTTCTCGCGCGTATCCTGCGCCACCAGCGCGCGGTGAGGATCGAGCGCTTCCCAGAACGTATTCGTCACCATTCCCAGCACATGCGTCGCCTGCGCGAAGCTCACGTCATCGAGATCCAGGCGCACCTGTTTGTTTTGCACACTGTCATGAACGGATACTTCGATCCCATAGGCGCGAAACACATCCTGCACAATCTGGCGCGCATTGCCTTTCGCATGAAAGCTATGCTTTTCCTTGCTTGCCTCCAGCTGAATCGGGTCGCTCGCGATCGGAGCTTCCGTCTTGATCGTCGAACTGGCAGTCGCTCCCACTGGGATGCCGAGATTTCCTAATTCATCTGTATGTTGCAGCACCAGAGGATTCTTGGGATCGATCTCCAATGCATGCTTCAGCAAATTCGTCGACTCGTTATTCGGACCCTGCCCTCGCTCTCGGCTCGCCTGCTGCACGAGGCGGGTCACGGCGCTCTGCCGCGCCAGTTCTGCCGCCCGGACATAGGTGGCGTTCGTTGGCTCCAGCTCTGCGGCTTGCTTCAGCAGCTTCCATGCAGACTCAGCCTGTTCCTTCTCCAACTCATGAACACCCTGCAGATAGAGCTTCGCCGCTTTGCGCTGCGCGCGAAGCGAATCGGCCTGAACCGGCTTGCCTGTGTCGACGACTGCGGGTGCAGCCTTGGCTGTTTCCTGTACGCTGGCTGCCTGTTCCTTGCTGGCCGTCTGCTGCGTGCTCGCTGCGGAGGAAGCCACTCCTGCAGCCGGAGGTACAGTAATCTGTCCGCACATCCCCGCTGGAAGCCCAAGCAGCAATGCCCATGCCCAACGAAGACTCATGACCACACCGCGGATTGGTTTGTGTCAGTGGCCGCAGATTCTGCGGAAGTCTCAGCCAGCAACGCAGCCAGGGAAGACGTGCATACATCCGGCTCAAATGCAGCCAGCTCGTCAAAGCCATAGACCCCGGTAGCTACAGCAATCACGGACAGCCCGTTAGCTCTCGCGGCTTCAACGTCGCGCGGAGTATCGCCCACTACGCAGACACTCGCTGTCGCGCCTTGCGGCGCTCCAATGAGCTCACGCGCCTTCGCTGCCGCATCTGCGACCATCGCCGAACGAACAGGGAACCGATCGCTGAATCCACCAAAACGAAACCACTCGCGCAGCCCAACCTTTTCCACCTTGGTCCAGCCAATCAGTTCCAGATTGCCCGTCGCCAGTCCAAGCAGCGCGCCTCTTGCTGCGAGGTGGTTCAGTGTCTCCTGAACGCCTGGCATCGTCCACAACTCCAGTTCGCCGCGTCGTGTGACAACCGTTTGACGCATGGCTTCAAGAATCTCTTCAAGCTGGGGCTCCCAGGCATCCGGCGGAATGCCCGCCTGCCCAAACGCATCGCGCAGGATCGCTGTATCCGTGCCGCCATGAACCGAGACACCGGTCAGCGACACCTCAAAACCAGTGACAGAGCGAACGCTGGAAGCGATCGAGTTCATATGAATCCGGTCGCGGCTTCGCAGCAGCGTACCGTCGATGTCGAAGAGGTACGCATGCTGCGCGTCCCATACAAATCCAGCGCGCGTCGAGACACGCGGCTCCGCCATCTCATTTCCTGTGAACATAACTCGCTTTCAGGGGGCTATAGCATTTTCCGGATTGGTGTGGACCGAAGCCTCGAATGCTGAGTGGGTTTTTCCTCAAGAAAAACCCACCTTCAATGCTCTTAGCGAGGCCACAGAAATCCGGAAAATGCCTTAATCTGCCACAATTACATTCGATCAGATTTCACCCTTCCCACGCGAACGGGGAACTAGCGAATCTGCTGGCGCAGCCCGTTATGGAATAGACGTTCACTGCGCACCGGACGCTTGAGTACGGCGCGAACTTCTGCCACCTGGAGTTCCAACTCAGCCATTGTTCGGCTAAGCGTGTTGCGATGCATTCCCAGCTCTTCGGCGGCCTTGCACTGGTTTCCCCGATGCGCCTTCAGTACTTCCAGTAAATATTGCCGTTTGAACTGCCGCACAGCTTCCTCGTAGCGGATGCCGGTGGAATGCATCTGGATGACCAGGTTATCTAGTTCGCGCTTCACGTCTCGTCCTCTTGTTTCAATAGGGCACATCAGAACCACCGTTTCCAATCGTCCACCAAGTTCAGGATTTTTCGTTGTAAAAAATCCTTCCTGACCGAACTTTGTGGGGCCGGCGCGTTCCGACATTGATCTAGATTGCCACGCCTGCGCCTGCCGTGTCTCGTTCATTGCAGCACTCTTTTCGATTTATTCTGGATGCAGCCATATCGGAGTATCTTTCTCCACGACTCGCAATCCGTCAAGAATTCGTTGCTTCAACTCCTCGGGCGTCATCGTAGTGGTTAAATGCGCAGTACCCAAAAAATATCTGCCGAGCTGTGAGTCGCCGAGCCAGCTTGTATTTGGGAAAAACGCGGCAAGCGTAACGATGCACAACGTTACCAGCAGTGCTCCTCGCAAAAATCCGAAGACCAGGCCCAGCAGCCTGTCGAGCCATCCCAGACCCACACCATGAATGATGCCTTTTATCAGCATCCCCAACAGCCCCGCAACTAGCATTACTGCCAGTGCTATGAGGCAAAACGCGATTGCATCTGCCAGCGCCTCACTGTGTGCGACCGAGATCAGATCGTGTGCGAAGTGCTGATAGTTCCAGCTTGCAATGGCAATACCGGCAATCAATCCAATCAACGAAAAGATACTTTGAATCAACCCAGTTCGATATCCCTGAATGACACTCAGTACGAGCAGCAAAACAATCACAATGTCTACGACATTCATTCCGAAGAAGATTCCCCTTCCACATATAAAACACAATGCAGTATTTGACGACGTTCTGTATTAAACAATCAGCCTGCGTCCCGTCAGCAGCCGGAAGGCCTCCAGGTACTTCGCCTGTGTCCTTTCCACCACATCCTCGGGTAGAGCCGGAGCGGGAGCCTGTTTATTCCATCGAATTGCTTCCAGATAATCTCTTACGAATTGCTTGTCAAAACTTGCCTGCGCACCACCCGGCTTCCAAGCCTCAGCATCCCAGAATCGAGAAGAGTCCGGTGTCAACGCCTCATCCCCCAGCACGATGCCGTCGCCAATACGTCCAAACTCAAACTTCGTATCCGCCAGGATCAATCTCCGCGCCTCGGCATGCGCGGCAGCCCGCGCGTAGAGCGCCATCGTCAATCGCCGTAACTTTGCAGCGTCGGCAGCGCCCACAGTCTTTTCCATCTCTGCAAACGGGATATTTTCGTCATGCGTGCCATCCTGGCTCTTGGTCGCGGGAGTGAACAAAGGCTCCGGCAATCGCGAACCATCCTCGAGTCCCGTCGGCAGAGCGATGCCGCAGACTGTACCGCCAGCCTTATATTCCTTCCATCCAGACCCGGCAAGATAACCACGCGCCACGCACTCCACTGGAAACATCGCAGCTTTCCGCACCAGCATTGTCCGTCCTTCAAGCTGGTCTGCATAAGGCTGCAACTCGGCAGGGAACTCACTGACGTCAGCACTGATCAGGTGGTTGGGCACAATATCTGCAAGCAGCTCAAACCAGAACAACGATATCTGCGTAAGAATCTTGCCCTTGCCCGGAATCCCCGAGCCAAGCACATGGTCGAACGCTGAAATTCGATCGGTAGCCACCAGCAGCAGCGCATCTTCGCCGCCATTTTTCACCGCATACAGGTCCCGTACCTTCCCGCTTCCAATCAGCGGAAGATCGCCAAGATCAGTAGTAAGTAGTACAGCCAAGGAAGTGACCTTTCATCCATAAGCGTTCGTTCCGCGAGAGTTTCAATGCACGCAACCGAAACCTTGATTCTCAAGAACCGCCCGCCCCTTGTCAACGCATAGCCAATGCATCGCGCAAATCTATAGTCTTCCGCGGTCTCACGGGGACATTGGTACCCATACCGGCGGTAACCAAATTTAGCTTTCTATTCAGGCACCGACGTGCATACTATTCCGTTATCGCAAGCAGCGCGAATCACGCATCGCAACCACGCACCCTAATCACGCACATTGATCGGAAATCCGCATGGACGTTGATCCCAACTTGGCATACCGCATTATCGAAGGCGCTTTGATCGATATTCTGGGCAGGCCAGGCCCGTCCACTCATTGGCTCGATCGGCCCGTCAACCAGATCCTGGCCGGGGAGCGCGCCTACGACGAGTTCATCGAGCGCGTCGTAGAACTGGCCGGGTTGCCAATTGAATTTAACCTCGATCGGAACTTGCGTCGGCTTCTCACGAGTTCTCCCGCAAGGCCATTTCGTGACCTTGTCGAGTACATAGATATTCTCTTGAATGAACAGCAGAAACCCGGTTCAGCGGCGATGGCTGAAGAAGACTCTCCAATGGAAGTCGAAGAGTTCATGTCATACGTCGTCCCGATGGCCTCAGAAGCGCAGTCGGAGTCGATAGTCGAATGGCCAGAGGACCCCTCGGAAGCCATTGAAGCCGAATTTCCCGCATCCGTGCCAGTGGAGCAACTGCCCGCCGGAGACAATCTCGAAGATCTCCTCAAGGCCGCACAGGAGGCGTCGAGCCGGGAGCAGGCGAGGAGAACAATATCAGAAGCTTTGGCACTACGGCACGAAGCTACAATTGAACATAAGGAGCCATTTGGCCCTTCGTCTTCTCACACGACTCACGCGAAACCACCGCAACCGTCGGCGCCTGCATCGGCTTCAGCCGAACCATCACAGCCCGCGCCATCTTCTGCGCGGCCTGCGCCACCCACTGCGCGAGGCTGGGGTCGGCCGGTCAATACCGGTCAATACAATCTCCCTGCTTCTCCTCCTCCGCCTTCAGCCCAGGCAAAGACCGACGTCGCCACCAACGCGACGATTGTCCGCGTCTTCTACGCGACAGACAGATTCCAGATCCCTACGATAATTCGCGGCCCCAAATACGATAAGCACCGCTCGCCTTTCGGCAAGCTGCATCTAGGCGAATGCGAAGTCTCCATCCCCAAAACCCACAAGACAGGCAAGCTCGAATCCCCATCGATCCTGCGCTTCGAGTTTCGCCCCAACCCCGAAAAGCATATCGTCCTCACGAACACCACATCTCTCGCGCAGGAGAAGTTCTTCGAATCGGTCTCATTCGCGGTGCAACGATCCGAGACGCGCGAAGCATTTGTCTTTATCCACGGCTATAACGTCTCATTCGAAGACGCAGCGCGGCGCACCGGGCAGATGGCCTTCGACCTCGACTTCATCGGAGCGCCCATCTTTTATAGCTGGCCCTCCAACGGCCGCATCGCCTCCTACATCAAAGATGAAACCAACATCACCTGGACCGCGCCTCACTTCGAGCAGTTCCTCTCTCTTCTTGCGCAACACGGTGGCGCCAGGCGCATTCACATCATCGCTCACAGCATGGGCAATCGCGCTGTCTGCGAGAGCCTCAAGAACCTCAGCCTCAATCCTCAAAGCAGCATTCGCTTCAGCCATCTCATCCTCGCCGCGCCTGACATCGATGCTGAAACATTCGCGGAGCTTGCAGAACTGCTCCGGCGAATCACCGATCGCGTCACGCTCTACGAGTCCGCGCGCGACAAAGCTCTTCAGGCTTCGAAGAAAATCCACGGCTACAGCCGCGCAGGAGAGCCATTGCTCATCATCCCCGGGCTCGACACCATCGATGCCTCATTGATCGACACCGATTTCCTCGGCCACTCCTACTTCAGTGACAGCAGGCCGCTGCTCTCCGACATCTACTCCATTCTTTACAAAGATGAGTTGCCCGCCCACCGCTTTGGGCTCAGGGAGATGAACGATCCGGCAGGGAAGTATTATGCCTTTCGTCCGTGACCGCAGCCTCGCATCCAGATTGCCATTGCCCTCACAGCCTCGCGCCAAGCATCATAAGCACTGATGTCAAATTCTGAAGAGAACCTCGAGCCGCGATGGACCGCAGTTTTCGCCCTGCTCGCCGTTGGCTGCCTTCGACTGGCGCTGCCGTCGGAGCTCTTTGTCGGCCCCCCATGGATGGTCCTTGTGGTGGTTGTCGTGCTGATTGTTCCCGCCATGGTCGCGCGCCGAAAGGGCAATCACACACTCAATCAGGTCCTCGGGTATCTTGCCATCTCCATCATCACTATCGATATGGTATGGTCCCTCGGCCTGCTGATCTCTGCGCTACCCGGGCATAAGGTGCAGCCCCAGATGCTGCTTCGCTCCGCCGCAGCTCTGTGGGTCACCAACATTCTTGTCTTCGCCTCATGGTACTGGCGGCTTGATGCGGGGGGTCCACGCGCCCGCGAAATACGTGGCGTTCACACCGACGGCGCGTTTCTCTTTCCCCAGATGACCCTCGACGAAAAATCCAAGAAGAGCATGGGCGAAGATCGCTGGAGTCCCGGCTTCGTCGACTATCTTTTCCTCGCCTTCAACACCAGCACCGCCTTCTCGCCCACAGACACACCTGTTCTTACCCGATGGGCAAAGGTCCTCGTGATGGTCCAGGCCGTCATCTCCTTTGCGACTGTTGCCCTGCTGGCCGCGCGCGCCGTCAACATACTGTGATTGAACAACACCCGCAAGGCCTCGAAGGCACGCCGGTAACTTCACGGCGGCGGAACCACCAGCAGAAGCGCTATCCTACGTTCGCCCGCAGAATTCTATCGAGGTTCGCAATGTTTCAGCATCGCCGCGCCCAGCTTCTAATCACGCTGCTCCTCGCTTTCGCAACATCGCTGAAATCGCAACCCAACCTCGGCCTCTTCTCCTCCCACTCCGATATCGGCACCATACTGCATCCGGGCTCCGCATCCTTCGACCCTGCGAACGACACCTACACCATTACCGGCAGCGGAGATAACACCTGGTTCAAGTCCGACGACCTGCAGTATGTATGGAAGAAAATCGACAGCCCCAACATCATCCTGAGCGCCGAGATCGGCTTCCCCAACCCCGGCGGAAACGCCCACCGCAAAGCGATGCTAATGATCCGCCAGAGCCTCGATCCCGACTCGGCGTATGTCGATGTAGCGCGCCACGGCAACGGCCTCACATCCCTGCAATACCGCGGCGAAAAAGGTGACATCACCCGCGAAGTGCAGACCAGCGCCGCCGGCCCGCCGCGTCTGCGTCTCGTCAAGCATGGCGATTTCTTCTACGTCCTCTACGCCGCGGCAGACGGACAGTGGCAGTTCTCCGGCGCATCCATGAGGCTTCCGATGCAGGGCGCATTCTACGTGGGACTCGGTGTCTGTTCCCACGACAAAGACGTCACCGAAAAAGCCGCCTTCGCTCGCGTACAGCTGACTTCAAATCAGGCGAACAGCGAAGGCACGCTCTTCAGCACAATCGAGACCGTTCCCATCGCCTCCAGCGACCGCCGCGTCGTTTACACGGCGCCCGCCCGCTTCGATGCACCGATCTGGCTCGTCGATAACTCCGGCTTTCTCATCCACCAGGACGGCCACCTTCTTCACGTCGATGCCCGCCCCACATCCGGCGAGCACGGCCCCGGAGACACGATGCACTGGAACGGCCAGCCACCAGCCCCGGTCAACCCATCCGACCCATCATCCGCAGCGAAGCAGAGCTATAACCTCTCCCCCGACGGCAAATGGACTCTCTCATTCACAGACATTCCCGAAGCCGCGGGCAGCGGCGAGGAAGTCGAACTTCGCGCAACGCCAGTCTCCGGCGGCGAACGCCGCATGCTGGCGAAATTCCGGACCATCCAGGGCGTCACACCAACCGCCACATGGTCTCCAGACAGCACCAAAGTAGCCTACGTAACCTACGCCATGCTTCCACCCGATGCGACAAAGTAATCGGCTACCCCGCATCACTTTGCTTGTTCGACGTTCTTAGCGTTCTTCCCAACCCGCTGAATTATGATCGGAGCAAGGTCAGTCAATTTACAAAGGCTTCGGTGGGGGGTCAATTGAAATCCACCCAAATAAAACTAGGCGACCGTCCCGCCACGTCTGATCTGTTATTGGCGGAATACCACACACTCCGAAGCGAAATTCAAGAATCAATTAAGCACCAGCATCAGATATTGTTGAGTGGGTATGCTGCTGCTCTCGCGACGATCGGGGCAAAAGCAGACGCCTATCCCATTGCGCCGTTCGTTCTTTTTGTGATGGCTGCGCTGTGGTCGACCGAATGTAATCGGATGGTGAGGGCAGGTTACTACATCGCATATCACCTGTGGCCCGAGCTATGTGTGGAATATAGAGGCAAAGCGAATTGGGAGGATTGGGTTCGACTGGAGACAAAACACCCGTTTCGCGGAGCACAGGACGTACTTCAGCAGGTGGTGGTCTATTATGTTATCCAGGAACACTATCGACACGGCTTCCTGGAGGCGAATAGTCTGTGGGTTCTGGTAGGCCTGTACTTGCTCCTCTTAATTTTTTGGATCGTCTTGTGGCGTATTGTACGTCGAGTATCCAATCTCGGAGGCATAGAGCCCGAAGGGAGCCCACCGCCTCACTATTAGTCTGACATTTTTTTCTTTATTTCTTCAGTGTGCCTTAAGGATATATGTAGTCGCGAGACGGTTGAGAGCATGGGTTTACACTTTCTCATCCCTCACTGTTGTTTTTCTCCTCTGTCAGCATTCTTGTGAAGAAGGAAGAGACGGCTTTCCTACGCACTAGCCCGCTCCCGTTCCCGATGCCCGAGATGCACACTGACAATCTTCGAAACCCCCGGCTCCTGCATCGTCACACCATAGATCAGATCCGCAGCCTGCATCATCCGCTTCGAGTGCGTCACCAGCAGGAACTGCGTATCCTGGCTCATCCCATGCAGCAGGTCCGCGAGCCGCCCGACGTTAGTTTCATCCAGCGCCGCATCCACCTCGTCCAGCACGCAGAAGGGCGCCGGCTGATACTGGAAGATTCCAACCAGCAGGCTCAGCGCAGTAAGTGCCTTTTCGCCACCCGAAAGCAGCAGCACATTCTGCAGCTTCTTGCCCGGCGGCGAAGCCACAATCTCCAACCCGCTCTCCGCCTGGTTCTCTACATCCGTCAATCGCAGAAACGCCTGCCCGCCATGAAACAGCTTCGTGAACACATGCGCGAAGTTCTCATTGATCCGCGCAAATGCCTCATCGAACTTGATCCGCGAAATCTGATCGATCTCCTTGATCGTGCTCTGCGTATTCTCGATCGAATCAACCAGGTCCTTGCGCTGAGCCTCCAGGAACGTATGCCGCTCCGCCGTCTCCTTATACTCATCCAACGCCATCATGTTCACCGGACCCATCGCCTCCAGCCGCTGCCGCATCGCGCGGCTCTCTTCCTCGGCTGCAATCAGCTCATCGCCTTCAATATGCGCAATGCCTTCTTCAGCGCGCAGCGCAGTCGCTTCCACGTTCAACTCGTTCAGACAACTGGCCTCGAGATGCTCAAGGTCGCTCCGCAACTTCGCCGCCGCGCTGGCCAGCAGACTGCGATTCTCGCGGAACGCATCGGTAGCGGTACGCAGAGCTTTCAATTGCGCTTCCGCCGAAGCCAGCTGCTCACGCAGCGCCGTCGCTTCTTCAGCGGCCGCTCGCGCAGCTTCCTTCGCCGCGTCTCGCGCCGAAGCCAGTTCTCCCTGCCTCACGCGAAGCTGTTCGTTTTCGTCCGTTCGCTGATTCCGCTCAGCCTCCGCTGCCACGCGCTGCTGCTCTATGAGTAATGCCCGCTTCTCAAGATCCGCGTGCAGCCTGTCGATACGCTGATACGCAGCCTCTGCGCCACGCCTGCGCTCCTCGAGTCCAGCCAGCTCCGCAGTAACACGCGCAGCCTCCTGCTGCAGGCTTTCTCGTGTCTGCCGCAGTTCCGTCAGACCCTGCTGAATTTCATCCAGGCGAAGCTCGGCTGCCTTGTGCTCCGCCTCCAGTCGCCGCGCTTCTTCGGACTTCGCTGCAATCAGCCCCTGCTTCTGCTCGCGCGCAACCTTGTTGCGATCAGCCTGCAAAACCCACTCCTGCAGTCGGCGCTCGATGCGCTGCACCTCGCTCTCCATCTGTTTCAGCGCCGCGCCCTGGTTCGCTGCATCGCGCTCCGCTTGCCGCCGCTGATCGTTCAACGACTCAAGGCGCGCGGCCAGCTCTTCAATCGCGCGCACGGTCGCGACCGCTTTGATCTCCGCGCTGCCGAGCTCGGCTTCCACGACTTCCAGCTTGCGCTGCGTCTCTCGCAGCTCCCGCTTAACAGCCAGAGGACCCTCCGCCGCCGGCCTTCCGCCGCTCACCGTCGCGTTGTGAAAACACTCTCCGGTAGGAGCCAGGAAGTACGACTGCGGATAACTCGCCGCCAGCATCCTCGCCGTCGTCGAATCCGGCGTCAGGTACCCATCCCGCAGCTTCGGCAGCATTCCTTCCAGTGAATTTCCAAACCCATTCAGCACGCGGATCGTATGCCGCAGCGGGATCAAACCCTCTTCTGGTACGCGCTCTCCGTGCGTGTTCCGTGCGCCTTCACCGTCCTCCGGATGCACCAGAAAGGTCGCGCGCCCATCGATCCCCGAGCGCAGCAGGCGAATGCCTTCCTCGGCTGCCTCCCAGTTCTTCACCACGATGTAATTCAGCTCTTCGCGTAGAAAGTCATCGGCAACAGCCTCATGTTCCCCGGCCACATCCACAAAATCCGCCAGCGTCCCGATCGGAGTCATCCCAGGCCCCAGTGAATCCGGCTTCAACAGCTTGCGAACCGTTTCCGTCGAGTAGCTGTGATTCTTGATCACCGCGTCAAGCGAGTTGCGCCGCCCCGTCAGCGAAGCCTGTTCTGCCCGCAGTTCATTGCTTCGCGTTCGTAGGGCGGCCTCTTCTTGCCGCTGCGTGGCGAGATGCTCGCGCAACTCGGCAATCTGGCCCTCCAGTCGCTTCAGGCCCTCGGTCGCATCCTCGAAGCGCAAACTGGCCTGTCCACGCTCAGCGCCGAGATTGCCTGCCTCCGCCCGCGCCTGCCCCATCTCGTTTTCCAGCCGCTGTGCCTCGCGATCCAGAGCCGCCAGAGATTCCTCAGCCTGCGCCGTCAGATTACGCGCCGTCCCAGCCAGCGTCAGCAGATGCATGGCATTTCGTCTGCCGCCTTCGACCTGCCGCTCCGCGTCGATAACCTGTTGCGCCGCGCCGCGAGCCTCCTGCTGCCGCGCTTCAACCTGCGATCGAAAGGCCCGCGCCTCCTCCGCAGCATGGGCCAGGAACTGCTTATTCTGCTCCCGCTCCTCCGCGATGCCGGCAATCTGCGTCCGTGTCTGTTCCAGTTCCGCCGCCGTCGCCGCCATCCGGGACTCGAGCTCGGCCACGCGCTCACTGTTGCTTCGCTCTCGCGCAGCGGCTCGTTCGAGCTCGACCGCCGCTGCATTGGCCTGCGCACTGGCTGCCTGTCCTGCGTGATCCAGGTCAAATCCTCGCGCGCTCAACGTATGCGCACCGGCGTCTAGAGCCTCGATCTCCGTCGTTGACTCATCAATCTGCACCGTCAGCGCCGCGATCTCATTTTCGAGACGAATCTGCTCTGCGTCCATGCGCGCCATCCTGCTCGCCAGCGTTACCCGCAACTTGGCTCGCAGTTCATCCCGCAGCGCGGCATAGCGCTCAGCCTTCGCAGCCTGCCGCTTCAGGCTGTTCATCTGTCGAGTGACTTCCTCGAAAATGTCATCCACACGCGCAAGATTTTGCTTCGCCGACTCAAGCCGCAGCTCCGCAAGCCGCTTCTTCGTCTTGAACCGCGTAATTCCCGCCGCTTCCTCAATAATCGCCCGCCGGTCATGCGGCTTCGAACTCAGCAGTTGCCCGATCCGCTCCTGCCCTATGATCGCGTAGCTCTCCGGGCCCAGACCCGTTCCCATGAAGATGTCCTGGATATCCCGCAACCGGCACAGCTTCCCATTCAGCAGGTACTCGCTCTCCCCAGTTCTGAATAGCCGCCGCGTGATGACTATCTCTCCCTTCTGGGGAGTCCGGCTGAACTTCCTTCGGCGAATCTTCAGTACCACCGACTGCGGGCTGCCGGTTCCGGCCTCCACAACTGTCCCCGCAACCGCCGGAACTCCCGCATCAGTTACCGGCGCAGTGCCTTCTTCCTCGGCCAGCGGTTGCCCCGGCTGGCTCTCGGCGATAATCTCCTCGGCTTCAGCCTCCCGTTGCTTGCGCAGAACCGCTTCGTCCCAATCGGGATTGACGCTCACCGGCATATCCTGCTCGATCTCGATTTCAGGCTCAATAGAGATAGGACCCTCATACGCTTCCGGGTCCACCATAGTGATCGTCACTTCCGCCATGCCCAGGGCCTTGCGATCCCGCGTCCCGCTGAAGATCACATCCATCATGTGCGAGCCGCGCAGCGACTTCGCGCTCTGCTCACCCAGCACCCAGGTCACGCCATCGAGAATGTTCGATTTGCCGCACCCATTCGGGCCCACCACCACCGCGATCCCCGTCCCCGGCAGCACCAGCTCCGTACGATCGCAAAAGCTCTTGAAGCCCAGAATGTGGATTTTCTTCAGTTTCAGCATTCAAACTCCTGATGGTTCCGGAACTGGTCACAGACCGCCGTTCCTGGTCCAGATGCCCATGGCCCTGATACAACGCTAAGGTGGTCAAATGGCTGGGTCAACGTTTCACGAAGCCGTTCTTGTGGATAAGAAGTCTGAAACTCCGATTCCGGGAAAAAACCGGCAAGAAACCCGAATTCGTCCCTGGTTTTCCGCAGAAAACGCGAACCACATTCGATAACACCTCCGCCCTCCGCAACCCCTGTAAGCTCACTCGAGAAGGTGCATCCAGATGAAGACAGTGGAGATATCAGGTCAGCAGCGCGCCGACGCCATCGCCTCGATCCAGCGTTATTTTGAGGAAAATATCTCCGAGCCGATCGGAAATCTGCCCGCCGGCCTGCTCCTGAATTTCTTCCTCGAAGAGATCGGCCCAGCCATCTACAACCAGGCCATTACGGACGCCCAGGCACGTATTCAGCTTCAGATATCCGACCTCGGCGGCGAACTCTACACCGACGAATTCCAATACTGGCCCCGTGCCGACGCCAAACGGAAGACCCGCCGATAATTATGCCGCGGACGCTGACTGCACCCAGTCAGGCGGCACCGCCCTGCGCACCACCTTCTCAATCGCTCTGAGAGCCTGTGGCCTCGGAAACCCCGGCCGGCTCGCCAGCAGAATGATTCGCATCGAATTCTGCCGTAGCGGCCTCAGTTCCACCCCGCGATTCGCCAGCCAGCGATTTTCAATCCACGGAGCGGCCAGCGCCGGAATCAGCGTAGTTCCGTATCCCGCAGCGACCAGATTCACCAACGTCTCCAAGGTCGCGGCCTGCATTGCCGACTGCAATCCCGCCTTTGCCCCACAGGCCGCCAGCGAATGGTTCACCAGGCAATGCCCATCGGCCATCACCAGCAGGTCGTCTGCGAGTGCTGACTCATCGACCGTCTCGTTCTTCGCCAGCGCGTGTCCCGGAGACAGCACCGCAACCAGAGGCTCGGCAAACAACGTCGCTTCATTGAACTCCAGCGTCCCTAGCGGCGACGCCACCAGCGCCGCATCCAGACGATGGCTCCGCAGACATTCAACCAGCAGCCGGGTCTGGTCCTCCCAAAGCTCGATCGTCAACCCCGGATATTCCTTTCGCAACGGCCCCATTATCAGCGGCAACAGGTACGGAGCCAGCGTAGGAATCATCCCCAGCCGGAGCGCCCCCACTAGGGGATCGCGCGCCGCCCGCGCCACCGACTCAATCTGCCCCGTTTCAGCCAGCGCCCGATGCGCATGGTCTAGAATCTGCCGCCCAACCGGCGTCAAGTCCACCCGCTTATTGGTGCGCTCCAAAAGCGTTACACCGAGTTCCTCTTCCAGCTTGCGGATCTGTCCGCTCAGCGTCGGTTGGCTCACATGGCAAGCCTCCGCCGCCCGCCCAAAGTGGCGAAACTCTGCCACCGCCGTGAAATAACGAAGCTCCTGCAGATTCATTAGTCACCGCTCCAACACCGCCTTTTCATCATAGCTCCACCCAATCGTCACAGTAGAAACAATCGATTTTTCAAATCAAGGCCTGAGGGACTAAGGTATCTCCTGTGTGGCTTGGCGCGAATTGCGCGTCACCAGAAGGATTCAACGGAAAGCCCTTTTCCGAATTAGTAACCCTTACATTGACGCCGCGAACAGGAAGCGGCAGCAACCCCCAGCAAACCCCCAAAAGGAGAAACACTTTGTCAGACGAAGCGAAATGCCCGGTAGCGCACGGCAACGGCACTCAAAGGCCCCTCGCGGGCGGAGTCCGAATGAACTCGGACTGGTGGCCCAAGCAGCTGAATTTGAAGATTCTGCACATGCACTCCCCCCTGTCCAACCCCATGGACAAAGAGTTCAATTACGCTGAGGAATTCAAGACCCTCGACCTCGACGCAGTTATCAAGGACCTGCACGAAGTGATGACCAACTCGCAGGACTGGTGGCCTGCCGACTATGGCCACTACGGCCCGTTCTTCATCCGCATGGCCTGGCACAGCGCAGGCACTTATCGTATCGCCGACGGTCGCGGCGGCGCGGGCGCGGGCATGCAACGTTTTGCTCCTCTGAACAGCTGGCCCGACAACGTCAGCCTCGACAAGGCACGTCGGTTGATTTGGCCAATCAAGCAGAAGTACGGCCGCAAGCTCTCCTGGGCCGATCTGATTATTCTCACCGGCAACGTGGCGCTCGAGTCCATGGGACTCAAGACCTTCGGTTTCGCCGGTGGACGCGAGGACGTCTGGGAGCCAGAAGAAGTCTACTGGGGAAATGAACAAACGTGGCTGGGAGACAACCGCTACAGTGGCGACCGTCAGCTTGAGAATCCCCTCGCTGCCGTTCAAATGGGCCTGATCTATGTGAACCCGGAAGGCCCCAATAACAATCCTGACCCAGTCGCCGCCATTCGCGACATTCGGGAGACCTTCGCTCGCATGGCGATGGATGACGAAGAAACAGTTGCCCTCATCGCCGGCGGACACACCTTCGGCAAAGCGCATGGCGCTGCCGATCCCGGAAAGTACGTTGGCCCCGAGCCAGAGGGCGCCGATATCGATGAGCAAGGCCTGGGCTGGAAGAGCAGTTTCGGTAATGGCAAGGGCGTCCACGCGATCAGCAGCGGACTCGAAGGCGCATGGACCACGAACCCGGTGAAGTGGGACATGAACTACCTCGAAAACCTCTTCGCCTATGAATGGGAGCTCACCAAGAGTCCCGCCGGTGCTCAGCAATGGACGCCCAAGAACGGCGCCGCTGCAGGTACTGTGCCCGACGCTCACGACCCGTCAAAGAAGCACGCTCCCATCATGTTTACGACGGACCTCGCCCTGCTCATGGACCCGAGCTACAACGAGATTTCGAAGCGCTATCTCGACAATCCCGATCAGTTCGCCGACGCCTTCTCCCGGGCTTGGTTCAAGCTGACTCATCGCGACATGGGACCAATCTCTCGCTATCTCGGCCCACTCGTCCCCAAGGAACAGTTGATCTGGCAGGATCCCGTTCCCGCCGTCGATCATGAACTGGTCGGCGAGCCGGAGATCGCTGCCCTCAAAGCAAAAATCCTCGCATCCGGACTTTCCACCTCCCAACTGGTCACGACCGCATGGGCTTCTGCTTCAACCTTCCGCGGCGGCGACAAGCGCGGCGGCGCCAACGGTGCACGCATTCGCCTCGAGCCGCAGAAGAACTGGGAAGCAAACCAGCCGGCCGAACTCGCCAAGGTCCTCGATACTCTGGAATCAATCCAGAAGGAATTCAATGGTTCGCAGCCGGGCGGGAAGAAAATCTCCCTCGCCGATCTGATCGTCCTCGGCGGCTCCGCAGCCGTCGAAGAAGCCGCGAAAAAGGCAGGCCACGACGTGAAGGTACCCTTCTCGCCCGGCCGCACCGACGCTTCGCAGGAGCAGACCGACGCTCATTCGTTCGCCCCGCTCGAGCCAATCGCAGATGGCTTCCGCAACTACATTCGCCCCGGCCACGAGAACTATGCAGCCGACCTACTCGTGGATAAGGCAAACCTGCTCACCCTGACTGCTCCCGAGATGACCACGCTGATCGGTGGCTTGCGCGCACTCAACGTCACCGCCGTGGATTCCGCCTATGGCGTCTTCACCGAACGGCCCGGAACGCTCACCAACGAGTACTTCGTCAATCTGCTCGACATGAACACGAAGTGGCAGCGGTCCGCCGGAACGGCAGGCGTGTTGGACGGAACCGACCGGGTCACCGGCGAGCCTAAGTGGTCCGGTACCATCGTCGATCTCGTCTTCGGTTCCAACTCCCAACTCCGAGCCCTCGCAGAAGTCTATGCGGCCAGCGACTCGCAAGAGGCGTTCGTGCATGACTTCGTGGCGGCGTGGAGCAAAGTGATGAACCTTGACCGATTCGATCTTCGACCAGGCATGACCTCAGGAGTCAGATCCAAGTCGATCGAAGAACCGGTAGCTGGCGATTAATCCGTTCCTTAACGGAACCCAAACAAAATCACCCCGAACGTCATCACGGCGTTCGGGGTGATTCTCTTTGCAGTTATGTTATGTGCGCTGTAACGCTACTCCTTGGGATGTGCAGCCTTGAACGTGCCGTCGTAGGAAGAAAATGCCCACGTCCCCGAGAGCGCACCTGTGCCATCTATCTTGCCGTCCAGCTTCAACGGCGCCGTCTCCCCGGACTCCTCCGATGTCATCTCGAAATTCATCGCTAGATGCCCATCTTTATAAGTACCTGCCGCATTCGACTTACCGAAGGTGCCGGTCACATTGCCACCAGCGTCCGCTGCGAATACCGCGTCCATCTCACGGTCACCACCTGGCGTATCCAGGACGAAATGCCACTTGCCGTTAATCGCGTTGTCCGGCGCCTTCGCGATCAATGGATACGTCATCAGACAGATAACCGCCGTCACAGCCAATAGAAATTTCTTCATCCTAATCTCCCAATTTCCATTTTGCCGGTTGCGATAACGTCATCCCGGCCAGATTCTCAGCAGATACTATACAGCGGAAGCCAGTTACTTCAAGTCCAGCGCCAACTTTTCTCCCTTCAGGGTGGTAGTCTTTCCCTTCCACGCAAACTCACCGCCAAGTCCAGGAGGTAACTCAATCTCCGCGTGAGTTGTGCCACCGCTCACAGAATATTTCACACGAATCAATCCTTTGGGATGCGGATAAGTTGCTTCGAGATGTGTCAGGTCTCCAAGATGCGGCGCAATTCGCACGGTCTTGAATCCGGGACTCTCCGGTTCAATCCCTGCCACCAGTGTGAGCAAGTCATAAGTCGGATGCGCTGTCCAGGCATGCGAGTCCGAGCGAGTATCTCCGGGCTGTTCCGGCCAGGTAGTAAAGCCCATCTTAAGAAATCCATGCCAATCCCCCAGCGTCTTCAGGTATTCGTCAGCCATGTCCGCGTGATCGAGCGCCCGCGCGAGATAAAAACGAAAATAGAAGCTCGCCCCAATCAGCGGTGGATCACCTAAAGGCTTCGTACCGTCGCTTCCATCTATTCGCCTCGCAACGACGTGCTTCATAATTGCCTGCTGATCTTTTTTCGCCGCCACGTCGTACAACACGGCCAGCATGTTGGCATGCTCGCTGTACGTATCCTTGGCAGCGTTATCCGCAAACAATCCCTTCGATGCGTCCCAGCACTGACCAATCACGCCTTTCTTTGCACGCTCCAATCGTTGCGCATCAATCGCTGCGTGCTCTGAAGATCCCAGCGCCTTCTCCAGATCAATCGCATCCTCAAGTGCGCCGATATACTGCATCGTTGTAAGGCAGCTTTCGTTGTTGGAGTCGTAGGATGGAAAGTCCTTCTTCGTTTCTGTCTCCACCCAATCCACAAAGCTCCACCAGGGCAATTTGCCCAGCACGCCATCCGCATGCTGATAACCGGCAAACCAATCCAGCACCGTCCGCGTATGCGGCAATATCTCTTTCACAAACTCCGTGTCTGGACGATACATATAGTTATCGTGCAGCATGCCGATCCATAACAGCGAAAACGGTGGAATATACTGCGGCAACTGCGAAGGATAACGGCTCTCAGTTATCCCCGCTGTATTTCGCGAGTCATCCAGAGCGCGTATCGCCTGCCTTGGCAGCAGATCTGTCCCGGTCATTGCATAAGTAATCAGCACTTGCAGCCGGGTATCTCCCGAATATTGCAGCTGCTCGTAATACGGAGTATCCATATAAGTCTCATGCGCATCCAGTTGCGCCGTATGCCACCCGATCTGCCATATCTTGTCTAACTCCGGATCGCTTGCTCGAAACTCCGCAGTTACCTTGAACGGATACGCAGTGTAATGCGCTTCCATCCCGTCAAGCGTCAGAGCTTCGTCCGCCGTCTCAACTTCGATGTCCAGATACCGCCACGTCCTCCACCACAATGTCTCAAAGACGCGCTTCGCCCCGCCGTCGGGATAAATCTCATCCGTAATCCCCACCGCAACCCGCGTGCCTACGTCGTTCCGGTTGCCCTTGAGCATCTTCTCGTCATACAGCGCCTCGGCGTAGACCAGGGTGACATGCGAGCCATTTCCGCCCGAAAACATCAGCTTCGGATACCCCGTCGTCAACTCCGAACGGTCCAGCAGAATGTGCACATGCGCATGCACTCCGACATGCGCAGCGCGCTCCGGAAATCCATTTGCGTCAGGCAGGGAAGTGCGCACCACGTGTCCCGGATCCTGCTTCTCATACGCCATGTGCGGCAGCGGATCGGCGACCAGTTGCCACGGGTTATCCGGGTCGCTCCTGCCAATGGATGCAGCCGTCCCAGCCTTGGGATTGATGCTCTCCCGCAGCGCACGCCCAGCATGCACCCATGCCTGTCCACTCGCTTCTTCGGTTGCCCATCTCCAGTCGTAGAGCCCCGCCTTCAGCGTCTCGCCCGGTCCCGAAGCAAAGTACACCCAAAGCCCATTCATTCTGCGTGGCAGCAGAACCTGCCCGGGCTCCTCTTCCACCCACCAGCTGGAGTCCGTATTGACCGCCGCCTCGGTCTCCGTATCGCCCTGCATCAGAAAGGCCGTGCGGTCCGTCATCTGCGCCACCGGCGCAAAGATCCCAAAGTTCCACACCGTCGCCGCCACGATGTTCTTGCCCGCCTTCAACATCGGAGCCAGATCAAACGTCTCATATCGCCAGTGCTGCAGATCGCCTCGCGCCGGCCCGTCCCCAACTCGCTCGCCATTCACATACATCACAAAACGATTGTCCGCGCTCACATGCACCACATAGTGCGCAGGCACAGCAGTCAGATCGATCGTCTTCTTGAAGTGCAGCGTAACCGGCTCCTTCAACGGCAAGGTTGGATGGCTGATCCATTGCGCCGACCAACTCACGCGGGGTGCGGGCGCAGCAGCCTGTGCAGGCGAATCCGCAAGAGCAACAACGATCAAGACAGAGAGCAAGCAGGTCAACAGCGAACGAAAGTTGAGAAGGCGCAGCAGGATCGTGTGCAAAGCAATCTCCGTGAACAAAAGTCTCAGGCCGGCAAACACCGTCGCCATCGGTCCGACCCAGTGTACGCGAAAATATATGTCTATTGAATCGAGCCGCATGCAGCAACGACCACCAGAGGACTAGGTACTGGAGGCGATTTGCCCCGCGCAGAAGACGGGGTGCCCCATATCTACCCGTCGTTATTTTGCCGGGCAGATATGGGACAGCTGAATCAAATTCTCCCCGCCCCGCGCAACGCCCGTATCTCCTCATCCGTAAACACCCGCGAACGAATCAGGAACCGCACGCCCTCCGGCCCCTCCAGCGAAAACATCCCGCCGCGTCCCGGCACCACGTCCAGAATCAGTTGCGTATGCTTCCAGTATTCAAACTGGCTCTTGCTCATGTAAAAGGGAACGCCGTCCACCTCGCCAAGCTGCACATCCGAGTCGCCCGTCAAAAACTCCGCACGAGGAAAGCACATCGGCGAACTCCCGTCGCAGCAGCCGCCCGACTGATGAAACATCAGCTCTCCATACTGAGCGCGTAGCTTGCGAATTAATTCCACCGCGGCGTCCGTCGTCAGCACCTGCACAGGAACGTCCCCCGCGCCCTTCTCCTTCACTACCGCTGCGTGAGTTTCATCGACTGGCATAATCTACCCCTCACCGTGCGAGTGGAAGATTACCACATTGCGACCATCACATTTTGCTTGCTTCTGCGCGCATTCCACCGCATCATAGCTGCACATCGCGGCCATTATTTACAGGTTCACCTGTGAACCTGCTTACTCAGCAAGTTACAAATTCCGCAGTCTTTTAACCAATTCAATTCGATCTGATCCCGATCCCAACTAAGGCTGCGAACGCAAGGAGTTCTATGCCAACGGAAGCTTTTGCTGCAGAAGTCCAAACCACCGTCCAGCAGTTCGTAGCGCAAGCCACCAAAGCCACAATGCTTTCCGTTCCGGTGGATGGCGCGCTCGTCCCGATCCCCGTTCCCTTTCCCTCGCCGTCAGACTGGCGCGACTCATGGATCTATTTCCTGATGATCGATCGCTTCAACAACCCCGCCGCCCCACCTAAGTTCACATGGAACAAAAAGTTCGGATTCCGTCAGGGCGGCACATTCGAAGGCGTCCGCCAACAGCTCCCCTACCTCCAGGACCTCGGCGTCAACGCCATCTGGCTGTCGCCCGTGCTCAAGAACAGCCGTCCCGAGATTGACGGCTTCGCCTTCGCCTACCCCGGTTACAACACGCAGGATTTCTTCAACCTCGACGATCGCTTCGCCTCCGACGGCACGCAGGCGACGGCCGTAAAAGAACTGCAAAACCTCGTCAATGAAGCGCACGCCCGTGGAATGCACGTCATCGTCGACATCGTGCTCAACCACGCCGGCCGGGTCTTCGACTACTTCCGCAACAACGAGATCGAGAACTCCTTCACCGACCAGACCCTCCTCTACGGCCCTCCCGGCCACGAGCCGTCAATCCAGTGGATGAACGGCCTCGGCAATCCTCGCTCCGACTGGCAGGACAAGACCGATCCACCAGGAGCCGCGCAGGATGACGCAGTCTGGCCCCTCGATCTGCAACGTCCCGTCTTCTTCCGCCGTCGCGGATCAAAGACCTCCGACACACCCGCGCCCCCGCAGAACTTCGTTCCCGGCGACTTCGGCGTTCTGCGTCAACTCGTAGTTGAGTACGACGCCACCGTTGCCGGACAGGAAGACCTCCGCAAGCAATACGGCGTCGCGCCCGTTCTCAGCATCCTCATCCGCGCCTATCAATACCTCACGGCTAAATACGACATCGATGGCTACCGCATCGACACAGTCAAGTACGTCCGCCCCGACATGATCGCTACCTTCGGCAACGCCATGCGCGAATTCGCCCAGAGCGCAGGCAAGCGCAACTTCTTCACCTTCGGGGAAATCTACGATGACGACAAAACCATCGATGAATTCGTAGGCCGCAACGCCGCCGACAATCAGGGCTTCGGCATCGACTCCGCGCTCGACTTCCCCCTGTTCTTCCAGCTGCCCGCCGTCATCAAGGCCCTCGGCTCCAATCCCCCCGGCGTCGAGTCCATCGCAGCCGTCTTCAACACCCGCAAGCAAGCCGAAAATAACCAAATCTCATCTCACGGCGAAGCCGGCAAATTCTTCGTCAGCTTCATCGACAATCACGATCAGAACTCCCGCTTCAACACCCCCGGCACGCCGCCCGAACAAGTCACCATGGCGCTCGCGCTGCTCTTCGGACTGCAGGGAATCCCCTGCGTCTACTACGGCACCGAACAAGGCCTGCAAGGGACCATCGACGGCCTCGACGCAATGGAATCCGTTCGCGAAGCCCTCTGGGGCAAGCCCAGCGCATTCGACACCACATCGTTCTTCTACGGCGAGCTCAAGAAAATCGTCGCCGTCCGCCTCGCCGAACCACCCCTTCGCTTCGGCCGCCTCTACTTCCGCGAAGTCAGCGGCAACGGCGCCGACTTCGGCCTCTCCACCGGTCCACACGGCATCATCGTCATCTCGCGGATCCTCTCCGATCGCGAAGTCATCATCATCGCCAACACCAGCGCCACCACGACATTCACCGGCCACGTTCTGGTGGACATCGACCTCAGCCGCCTCACCCGCACCATGACCATCGCCTACAGCAATGTCGGCACGACAAGCAGCGCAAGCACCGCTATCGCCCCCGGCAATCTCTTCTCCGCCGGCCAACCGCCAGTAGCCACGTCAATCGCATCTCTCCCCATCACCCTCAAACCCATGGAAGTCCAGATCATAACTCCCGCCTGAAAACAATAAGTCCCACGCTCACTCTCGCAAACGTGGGACTTATCTTCAACTTAACCGGCATTTAGATAGGCCAAGGCTTTAGCCTTGGCACTTAACTGGCACTCAAAAGAATCCAAGCTTCTTCGGACTATAACTAACCAGCATGTTCTTAGTCTGCTGATAGTGGTCCAGCATCATCTTGTGATTCTCCCGCCCGATGCCCGACTGCTTATACCCGCCAAACGCAGCATGCGCCGGATAAGCATGGTAGCAGTTCGTCCACACCCGCCCGGCCTTGATTGCGCGCCCAAACCGGTAGCAGCGATTCGCATCGCGACTCCAGATACCCGCGCCAAGCCCGTACAGAGTGTCGTTGGCAATCTCCAGCGCCTCTTCGTCCGTCTTAAAGGTCGTCACCGAAACCACCGGCCCAAAGATCTCCTCCTGGAAGATCCTCATCTTGTTATGACCTTCAAAGACCGTCGGCTGCACATAGTAGCCGCCCTCCAGGTCGCCATCGAACTTAGCTCTCTCGCCGCCCGTCAGCACCTTCGCGCCTTCCTGCTTACCAATATCGAGATAGCTCAGAATCTTCTCCAGCTGCTCATTTGAGGCCTGCGCGCCAATCATCGTCGAGCTCTCCAGCGGATTCCCCTGCTTGATCGCCTCGACTCGCTTAATCGCCCGCTCCATAAACCGCTCGTAAATACTCTGCTGCACCAGCGCCCTGCTCGGACACGTACAAACCTCGCCCTGATTCAGCGCAAACATCGTAAAGCCCTCAAGCGCCTTGTCAAAGAAGTCATCATCCTCGCGCAGCACATCTTCAAAGAAGATATTCGGGGACTTACCGCCTAACTCCAGTGTTACAGGAATAAGATTCTGACTGGCATACTGCATAATCAGCCGGCCCGTCGTCGTCTCGCCCGTAAACGCAATCTTCGCAATCCGCGAGCTCGACGCCAGCGGCTTCCCGGCCTCCAGGCCAAAGCCGTTGACGATATTCAACACACCCGCCGGCAGCAGGTCCTCCATCAGCTCCATCCACACCAGAATGCCCGCCGGAGTCTGCTCTGCCGGCTTCAGCACCACGCAGTTACCCGCCGCCAGCGCCGGAGCCAGCTTCCACACCGCCATCAGGATCGGAAAGTTCCACGGAATGATCTGTCCCACCACGCCCAGCGGCTCATGAAAGTGGTACGCCACCGTGTCATGGTCAATCTCGCTGATCCCGCCCTCCTGCGCCCGAATCGCGCCGGCAAAGTAGCGGAAGTGGTCAATCGCCAGCGGCAGATCCGCCGCCATCGCCTCGCGAATCGGCTTGCCGTTATCCCACGTCTCGGCCTCGGCCAGCAGCGCCAGGTTGTCTTCCATGCGCTGCGCGATCTTAATCAAAATGCCCGCCCGCTCAGCCGCACTCGTCCGCCCCCACGCATCCTTCGCCGCATGCGCCGCATCCAGCGCCTTCTCAATATCCTGCGCATTCGATCGCGGAATCTCGCAGAACACCTTGCCCGTCACCGGCGTTATATTTTCGAAGTACTGCCCCGAAACCGGAGCCACCCACTGCCCGCCGATATAGTTCCCATACCGAGCCTTGAACACATGCCGGCTACCACCCAAAGTACCCGGCTGCAATGAAGTCACAGTAGCCATAAAATCACTCCTCGCGTTCTCAAAATTTCCGCTCGAGATCGCGCAGCGCACACACGCCGCCACACTCTTCCCACGCCGCCGAATCATACACCCGCAACAGCAACCCCCGTCAAACGATCAAGTGCACCATGCGCTTCGAGCGCTTATGACATTAGCGTTGGGTAGGTCTCGATAAATCCCATCAAAATCTACGGAGGATTTTTAAGAGCCGAGACCGATGACAACGTGATTCGTCACAACAGAAGCAGCCAATACTAATGGGGGTTCGAGTTGATACGTTGGCAACAAATTCGACTGTTTGCTTCGATTCAGCACCTTTCAAAAGCTCTCGCTCATAGCTGTCAAAGAATCTTTTGCGTATCGCTAGATCGTTAAAATCCCGATTCTTGAATCGAGATAGAAGCCTACTGCTTGGAGCAAGGCACGGTAACCATATGTCGAAGAAACCATCTTTCGCCCATCGACTTCGTGGGATACCACGTGGCGGGCGTCTAGTCACGCCAATCCGAAGCCCTTGCCCTCTCTTTGGTGATTCTCCAATTTGAAATGTGGACAATTGCTGCGTAGTTTTCATGGATGCTTCCTCTTTGGTATTAATTTGATTGGCTCGACGGACCGACTTCTATTTATTCCACGCCTTCTTTGGAAAGGTTAGAAGCCAGCACCATATTGAGTTCACCGTTATAAGAATAGATACGGTGGGCGGCGCGGATCTAAATCAACCAACCTGAGACTGCCCTACATCTCGGGCGGGTGGCCCATCCATCAGTTCCAACCACCACAAATCGGGGTGCGGGGTGCCCCACCCATGCGCAGTTGTATCGCGCATGGGTGGGAGGTCACGGTGGCCCAAGTCTGAATCAACCGACCTGAGGACGCCCCACATCCAGACTCTTCGGCGCCAACACAATCAGCGCCACCCCGATCACAGCAAGCACAGCCACACCGATCATCTCCCCCGACGCAACCATGTGACACGCTGCCTGCGTGCCCATCCACACGGCGTGAGCCAGGCTCGACCACGCCGTGAAGGCAATCAAACTGCGGCTCGCCCGCGGATTGCGTATAGCCAGCAACAGGAAAACGCCGAGCGTCACATAAAGGCTGAACATCATGGACAGCGAAGGCTCCTGCCGTATGAAAATCGCCATCGGATACGCCGTGGCCAAAAAGAGCACTCCCACCGCCCCCAGCACAATCTTCTACACTCGCTCTCGCATCCTCTATGTCCTCTCAAGTACCCTACGACTCCCCCATACCCCGTGTTCCAGCCGTTCTCCAGCCGTGTATCATCCCTGACACCAATCGTCCACATCGCGTTTGCAGAGAATTATCCTCAGAAAGCGCACAATAGTGAAACGCAGTATTCGCGACCCCACTAGTGCTGGCATCGTTTTCTGTATGTCATTCCCGAAGGGAATCTGCTGTTATTTTCTCCGTTACGTCCCCGGTAACCAGAAAATTAATACCCACCCCCCAGGGTCCTTCTCATTTCCTTCGCCTCAACAACGAATATAAGCGTATGCTGGATATAGAGGAACATATTCATCCTTCCTCATAACAGCCTCATCGATCAGGGACCCAATCCCACGGTGCACCGATCGAGTCCGGCTTCGTAGCAAACTCTGCACAACCGGAAATCGAGGCAAAATGCGATCTGACCTGGTCCACAGGGCCGCCGAAAAGATAGAAAATCATTTCTTGCTGGCTACCACCGTCATGCAGGCCGTCCGCAAACTGCACATCAATTCCACCAGGACAGAAGATACTTCCAACCGCGTCCTGGTCGATGT
>Ga0206936_1065_pt1 | contig 33540 bp, 40 predicted proteins | sample Alteio_BWOrgHeat_14_FD_152922 | JGI IMG/M metagenome (GOLD analysis project Ga0206936, IMG submission 152922) | Enriched cells from forest soil in Barre Woods Harvard Forest LTER site, Petersham, Massachusetts, United States -... | ecosystem: Environmental > Terrestrial > Soil > Temperate forest >... | reverse complement strand
AAAAATTACTGATGTCCTTGATGCTATCGAGAAAGATATCAAAAAGACTAAAGGTAAAGTAAAGAAGTTTTAGAAGGATAAAATTTAGAGGAATAAAATAGGTTTAGTTTATAGTTGGTTTGGTTTGAAAAGAGTTTCACATCGTGGGGCTCTTTTTGTTTTAACAATAAAAAGAAAGACCTTCAAGGTTTTTGAAACCTTGAAGGTCATATACTTTTTACTGCACTCTCTTGCTATTTTGGCGCAATAGTGATAGGCGTGCACCATGCACTCCTCCCCCCTTTGGTCGACGAGGTAGATTTTCTGAAAGCAACTATTTCATCTGTCGGCATTCCGGTAGCTGTAGTTTTACATTGGTCGGTGGTACTAGGAAGGTCTGTCCATACCCAAACTCCTCCTACCTTTAATCCATACTGCCAATAATAAGTTGTCGGAACGCGCACCCCATCAACACTTCCTGCCAATGAAGTCAGAATTATTTCCCCTGTTGCCTTTCCTTGTCTGATACCAAAATCAGCTTTCTTACCTTTTTCTCTCACTTTTACAGGTTCCATTTTTGCAGCAGCAATAATTTCTAATGCTGCCAATTGGTTAGCACGGTTCTTGCCATTTACATAAACCAACAACGCATCTATCTGAACCTGAACAGCATCTATTGCGCCATTCACTGTTTCAATATTTCCTGTCCCGTCCTCATCTTCAAAATTTGTAATGGCAGTCAACAAATCATCTATCAATCCACCCATGACAGTAAGCCCTGAAAAGGGAGGAGTAAAATACCCGAATGTATTATCGGTTTGAGCCTTAAGCAATGCTTTTGCTTTTATCTGGTAAGCTCTTGCATTTACAGGCATCGGACATTTGGCTAGTGTAAGTAAAATACCCGCCGACATCAGGATGATGTACGTATCTCTTTTACCCGCTCTTTCTTCCAATGTTTTAAAATAATGAACTGCCTGAACAGGGCAAACAATTTTTTCCTGAATCCTGCTTTCCGCCTTAACCATTCGAGCATCAGCTACTGATAAAACCTCACCGTTTGCAGCACCATTTTCAATAATACAGATAGTTTTTAACTGACTTTTATTTTTTGGTTTCCACTCGCATGCTTTTCCTTCTTCACATAGTTTTTTTTCTACGTTTCTTTCTTCACGTTTTTTCTTGTTTTCCTCATCCATTGCCTTATTGACAACTCTTTCGGAATTAATTTTTCCGTTTTTGACTTCATGAGCAGCCAATTTTTTCAATTCTTTGTCGGATTTTGGTTTAACCTCATCAACAACAATTTCAATTTTTTCTTCACCACCTGCAATTTTCTTGCCTTTGGTTACTTTTTCATTTTTTTTCGCTTTCGACATTTTTATAATTTATTTAAGTTTAAAATTTTCGTCTCTTTATTATAAATATTTACAAGTATTAAGTTCATTTTTCTCTCTAAAAGGCAAACTTTGCTCATTAAAGCTAAAGCTGGCTTCATTAAGAGATAACAGAAGCTCATAATTCAAAACGCTGGTGCAGTTCTGTAAAAACGGGTGCAGCTTTAGCTTTAATGAACTTAATTTTTCAATATTCGGGTGCAACATATCCATTAATGAGTGCAATAAATCAATTAACGGGTGCAGAAAACAGATTAATGAGCTTAACTCACCTCGAATGGGTGCAGTAAAACGATAAACGGGTGCAGTAAATTGACTTACGAGCTTCATTAAGCCTTTAATGAACTTCATTAAAGCTTTAATGAGCAAAGTTTGGCTTTTAGATGTCTTTATCAATGCTTTCACCGTTGAAAATAAACTTAAACTTGCTGCCGACATCAGTTCAATTGTTGCTGTTTTACTCTTATTATATGTGCTTTTAACCTTATTCACCTCTTTTATTGCTTTATATTGAACTATTTTGGTTTTCTATTATTAATGATAATGTAAAATTATGAAGTTATTCTTTACACCATGTGGACTTTAAAGTCCACTTTTGTTTTTAGAGTTTATGATGAGGTCTATATATATGTTATAAGAAACAGAGATTATTGTTTGAGGATTGTTTAATTTTGTAAACTTAATTAAAACTGATTAATATGCCATCTTTAAAAAACAACATTGTAATTAAACAATTTAGAGTTTTGCTTCGTGCTGCTTTAGTATTGAAAGAAAATTTCGATAAATCACAACCTATAGAAGTCCTTCGTCCACTTCAGGAAATCTATCAACGAGAATTTGAAGAATTAAAAAAAAATTGTCCAAAAGATATTTATAAAGTTGGTGATTTGGTAAGACATTCTGGCTGGTTAGCAAAATGGATTCGCGAAAACAAACCCGACAATTGTATAGGAGATATTTCTGAAATTTGTTATACGGATATTTTTTTAGCCGAAGAAATGTATTTACATCACTTAACAGATACAAATGATGCAAGTGAAAAATATTATGACTGGCAGAATATCCATCCTATAATCTTAAAAATTGCTCAGCCTAGATTTGAAAGCCTACATTTTGCAGATGCTGTTGAGGCATCGTTCAAAGAGATAAATGATTTAATAAAAAAGAAGTATAAAGCATTAACAAAAAAGGAAATTGATGGTAACGATTTAATGAGAAAGGCTTTTACATCATCTCCAAATAATGAGTTTACTCCTCTTTTTAATTTAGCTGATAATTCAACTAATAGTGGAAAGAATATTCAACAAGGTTATATGGATATATTTGCAGGTGCTATGCAAGGAATACGAAATCCTAAAGCCCATGAAAACATGAATATTAATCCCGATGAAGCATGGGAAATGATTGTTCTTGCGAGTCATTTGATGAGAATGTGGAAGAAATTTAATTAAGCCTTATATTAAAATTTCTATGGTCTAAATCATCTAATAGATCAAATAAGTCATTAATTTGATATAATGCTTCATCATAATTAGTATATGGTCTACTCATGAATAAAATTTGAAATACTGGATAATGAATATTAGGATATTTTTCAAATACTACCATCCGAGTTATTATTTCATTACTTGTAACGTTAGAATGGTACAAGAACCATATTAGATTTGTTAATTCTTCTGCTTGATTTTGGTTCATATTATTTTGTTAACTGTTTATGTTTTTGCAAATATAAGAAAAAAGCTAACATAAAAAATGATTTATATTAAAATTTAAACATATAGATATAATAGTTGAGGCTTGTAAGGATGCATCAGGTACTTGTTAAATCGAAATAAAAGGTTTTTGCTTTCTAAGGTGGTTATTTCTTCCCACCCTTTGGTTTATTAATCAAACCGTTTATTAAAAAGTTAACATATTCAATAGTAACATCGCCATATTCTTTTAGCCATATTACTTTAAACTGAGTGGCATTTGTTACTAAGCATTTATCATGACTATACCCTATCCTGTTTTTAACCCAAGACAAACCATAACCCATCTTCTTTGCTATAAACTTTCTTTTCATACCTTTATTAAGATGGAAATAGTCTATAATTATTTCTTCATCTGTTAATCCATGTGGGTTATTAATTGTAACATGCTCCTTTTCAAAATCAGGTTCTTCATTTTTCATTGTTTCAATTTCGGCAGTAGTAGCACATATTGTAGTAGTAGTTATAATCTTATAACCATTCTTTATGGCTTTCCTTATTAACTCACCATCATGCCCTTCCTTAGTAACATCTCTGGAGATTACACCATCGCCTAAAGTATTAATATTAATGTGTTCTTTCGTTGTTCCAGTATCGGAATCATGAAAGAAAAATTTATTGTCTTCACTCATAAAAAAAGTTTAAAGATTAAAGGTTTATTAATCTTTGGCGAAGATATACAAATCTGCATCATAAAAGGTTAATTGTTAATAGATAGTCGAATAATCCTGGTAGTTGTGAAACACTTTCAAGGTTTCAAATCCAAACATTAACCTGAATTAATGCTGTTTATTGAGAATATGTCCGTAAATTTGCAAAGAGAGGTAATAAAATGCTACCTGATATTATAACATCCCCATGCAACTATTAAAAGACCTGACAAAAGGACTCAAAAAGGTAGAACCATTTTTAAATGATTATGGTTTTAAGTTTGACAACTACGAAAACGACAATAGCAGGGACATGAATTATACCATTGCTACCTATACTAATGAACAGAAGATAATTCATTTTGATTATCGGTTTTCTTACGGACAGGTTCTTTATCAGTTTAAAAATTCAATAGTAAGCCATCCCTTTTATCTTGATGAACTTGGATATGCAGATAAAATAAAGCATAAAGAGTTTCTGGTGACAAATAAACTGGAAGCATTTAATCATATATTGCACGACTTTGATTTTCTGGTTGAGGACTTCTTTGCAGGCGAATGTGCTAAGTTAAAAGAGATTGCAAAGCTTCAGGACTCAATAATTACCGGTCTTGATAAGGAACTGCGACAACAAAACACTATCAGGTTAGATAATATCAGAATAGATAAAGCCCGACAGGTATTCCGATTGAAAGACTTCAATAAAACAATGCTGATATATAATGCAGTAGAAAATAAAAACCTGCTTGTTGAAGTTGACAATAAGATAATTGAATATTGTAAACGGCACGTTTAAAGTTTTATCCTGACGGATACTTGCTGTTTTGTTTCTACTAACATATATAATCTGAACTATCTTTTCACGTCGTTTGTCATTCCAACTATAACATTTGTAATTCCGACGAAGGAGAAATCTCTTTTAATGGTCAATGAGATTCCTCCTTCGTCGGAATGACAAGACGTTATTCACAACATATCCTATTTGGTATGTGAATTGAGTAACAAATCAATGTAATTGTATAACATTCACTAGTTTAACAAATGTTAATTTTGTAGCGTGAAGAGACATTTAAATTCAGGAGCATTATTTCTTTGCTTAATCCTTTATTATGGGTTAATCAATACATCTGTTGCACAAAGTTCAAAGACAGATACCATTCCTCAGAAAGATATTGGCAATTATATAAGAGAGATTACAGGCATCCGTATAAAAGCCGTAAATGATACTTCCTATAAAAAATCAAAAGGTCCTTTTACTACTGTTTTACCCTATCCGGGTTATTCTTCTGTATCAGGTGTTTTCTTTGGTGTTACTAATAATATTTCTTTTTATACATTGCGAACAGACTCTGCAAAAATGTCTGTAATTTTAGTCAGCGATCAATATTCTCAAAACAATCAACTTGTGAATGTTATCAATTCGAATATATGGACTAATGATAACAAATTCAATCTTATAGGAGACTATAGTTATAGTATTTTCCCTACTAATACTTTTGGTCTTGGCGGCACTACACTTCTTAGTGATGCTACCGGTATTGATTATGATCACCTGAGATTTGATGAAGCTATAATGCGAAAAATCAGTAATAACCTTTATATAGGCGGAGGATATAACCTGGATTACTATTGGAATATTAAAGAAACAAAAAACAATCCAAATCAAATAACTGACTTTGATAAATATGGCTATACTCCAAAATCAACTGCTTCAGGATTTACACTAAATGCAGAGTATGACAACCGTTTAAACTCCAATAATCCCGTGAATGGCAGCTTCGTTAATCTTCAGATAAGAGATAATACCACCATATTGGGAAGTGATAATAACTGGAAATCCCTTGTATTGGATGTACGGCATTACTTTAAACTTTCTGATAAGTCTGATAATACACTTGCCATCTGGAGTTATGATTGGCTCACAATTGACGGGCTTCCTCCATATCTAGATCTTCCTTCTAATGGTGAAGATGCTTATAATAATACGGCACGAGGTTATGTTCAAGGTCGTTACCGTGGATGGGAATTTATTTATGCTGAAGCCGAATATCGCTTTAGAATTTTAAATAATGGATTTCTTGGTGGAGTAGCGTTCTGCAATGCTTCATCCTTTCCTGAGTATCCAAGTCATAAAATCACAAATATAGATCCTGCAACAGGTGTAGGGCTCAGAATTAAAATGAATAAAAAATCAAATGTTAATTTATGCATGGACTATGCCATTGGAATAGGTGGTTCTAAATCGTTTATTTTTAACTTAAGAGAGGTATTTTAAAATGACTACACAGATTAACATAGATTTTAATGTGGAATAACAGTCAGAGATATGCACCTCTAAGGGTAAATCAGGTTAATATCTGTGAATTATATAACTCATGTATAAAATTATATAACTCTTTCGGTTTTGGGTTGTAGTAATTTTGTAGTATGAAAAGTAATACAAATCCATTCCGAATATAAATTGATTATGATAGACGCTGAAAAAGTTCCTGTTCCTCTTAACATCCTGTTTGCAGATGATGATGCAGATGACCGTTTTTTCTTTAATAAAGCCTTAGAGGAAATAGATATTTCCACTCAACTTACAACAGTTAATGATGGTCAGTTGCTGATGAATCATCTTTGTGAAAATTGTGATTCCCTTCCTGACGTTCTTTTTCTGGACCTCAATATGCCCTGTAAAAACGGGTATGAATGTTTATCTGAGATAAAGCAAAATGTTAAGTTAAAAGATATTCCTGTTATTATATTTACAACTTCTTGTCCTAATGATAGTGTTGTAATGCTCTTTAAGGTAGGCGCACAGGATTTTGTACGTAAGAGTGGTGATTTTGAACAGCTCAAATTAGTTATTCACCAGGCACTTATCAGGGCGATAGCTAAGAATTCGTTTAATAAGGAAGTGAATAGTATCAATTAATAAAATAATAATTTAACAATCGAATAATAAATGAATTTAAACATGATTAATGTTCTTCTTGCCGATGATGATAAAGAAGACCGATCTCTTTTTGAGCAAGCATTGAAGGAAATACCCCTTGAATCAAATCTTAAAACCGTAAATGACGGGGAACAACTGATGGAGTATCTTTCTGATAACAAATCAGACGTTATAGATATTATCTTTCTCGACTTGAGTATGCCCCGCAAAACAGGGTTTGAATGTTTATCCGAAATAAAAGAAAATGAAAAGCTGAAAGATATTTCGATTGTTGTGTTTTCAACATCTTTTACAAAGGACATTTATTTCGAGCAAGGGATTAAAAGCATGCTTACAAGAGAAGGAGCGGACCATTTTATTCGTAAACCCGGAGATTTCGAACAACTGAAATCAGTTATTCATAATGCACTTAAAGATGTGATAGAAAAAAGGAATCTGATTAAAATTTAATTACAAACAATAAATTATGAACTTAAAACCACTGAACATCCTGCTTGCTGATGACGATATGGATGATTGTGTCTTTTTTAAAGATGCACTTGGAGAATTATTGCAATCCACCTATCTTTCCATTGTTAATGATGGAGAAAAACTAATGCTATTGCTTAACAATGAAGGTAATGAGCTTCCTGATGTTCTTTTTCTTGATATCAACATGCCTCGCAAAAACGGTTTTGAATGTTTATCGGAAATAAAACATAATGAAAGACTGAAAAATCTTCCTGTGATTATGTTTTCAACATCTAACTCCCAGGAAAAGATAAGTAAACTATTCAATAGTGGTGCACATGTTTACATTCACAAGCCTGCAGATTTTGAACAACTCAAGCAGGTTATTCGTCATGCACTTCCTATGGCGACAGAAGAAATATTTACAAGAGGTAAAATAAAATATATCCTTAATGCATGATTTTAAAACAACTGAATATTCTCCTTGCCGATGATGATACGGATGATTGCATCTTTTTTAAAGAAGCATTGGACGAAATGCTTATAGATACCCGCCTGACAACCTTGCATGACGGTGAGCAATTGATGAATTACCTTGATGTAACTTCTCGAAAGTTTATTGATGTTCTTTTCTTAGACATCAATATGCCGCGCAAAAATGGCTTTGAATGCTTATCAGAAATAAAACTAAACGAAAAGCTTAAAGACCTGCCGGTAATTATCTTCTCAACCTCCTTCGAACAAGAAGTTGTGAACTCACTATATCAAAGCGGAGCACAATATTTCATTCGTAAGCCCTCAGAGTTTTCACAATTCAAGGCAATAATATATCATACACTTCAACTGATAGTTCAGGATAGCACTTCACAACCTATCAAAGAAAACTTTGTAATCACTATGGAAGTAGAATAATTGTTTAGAGAATTGATTTAATACAATAATAACTTTATTGAAATAGAATATGATAAATAAAAAGGAAACAAAAGAGAACGAGTTAACCATTACTCGTAAAGAACTTATCTTTCAAAAAGAAGAAAATGAAAAACTTGCTGCTGAATTAATCAATGTTCGTAAAGAACTTGTTTTTCAGGATGAAGAGAAACGAAAACGTGCAGATGAGTTAGGCATTGCCAATATAGAGCTTGCTTTTCAAGATGAAGAGAAAGGAAAGCGGGCAGAGGAATTAATCATTGCCGACAAAGAACTTGCCTTTCAAAAAGAAGAGAAAGGAAAACGAGCAGCAGAGTTAGGTATTGCTGACAAAGAACTAGCTTATCAGGACAAAGAGAAAGGAAAACGGGCAGCAGAATTAGGCATTGCCAATATTGAACTTGCTTATCAAGACGAAGAAAAAGGAAAACGCGCGGAAGAATTAATCATTGCAAACAAAGAACTGGCTTTCCAGAATAAAGAGAAAGAAAAACGGGCAGAAGAACTAGGTGTTGCAAATAAAAAGCTGGTCTTTGAAAATGATGAGAAAGAAAAACGGGCAGCAGAATTAGGAGTCGCTAATAAGAAACTGGTTTTTGAAAACAAAGAAAAAGAAAACCGTGCAGCAGAGTTAGGGATTGCTAATAAAGAATTGGTCTTTCAAAATGAAGAGAAAGAAAAACGGGCTGAGGAGAAAGAAAAACGAGCTGCAGAACTAATCATTGCAAACAAGGAACTTGCATTTCAGAATGAGGAGAAAGAGAAGCGTGCGGCAGAACTGATAATTGCAAACAAAGAACTTGCTTTTCAGAACGAAGAGAAAGAGAAACGAGCAGCGGAATTAGGTATTGCCAATAAGGAACTTGCATTTCAGAATAAAGAAAAGGAGAAACGGGCTGCAGAATTAATTATTGCAAACAAAGAGCTTGCATTCCAAAACAAGGAGAAAGAAAAGCGAGCAGCGGAATTAATAATTGCTAATAAGGAACTTGCATTTCAAAATGAGGAGAAAGAAAAACGAGCAGAAGAATTAAGTATCGCTAATAAAGAACTTTTAGCTTTCACTTATATATCAAGTCACGATTTGCAGGAACCACTTCGCAAAATACAAACATTTGTGAGTATAATCCTTGCAAAAGAAAATGAAAATTTATCTGAGAGCGGTAAATACAATTTCCAAAGAATCCAATTAGCAGCGGGAAGAATGCAGTTATTAATTGATGATTTACTTGCATTTTCGCGCATTTCTACCACTGAATTGAAATTTGAATCAACAGAACTAAATGTAATTATGGAAGATGTAAAAACGGAACTTAAAGATACTATTCAGGAAAAAGAGGCAACCATTGAGTCGTGCGAGCTATGTACTGCCAATATAATACCTTTTCAATTCCGTCAGTTGATGTATAATCTTATAAGTAATGCTCTCAAATTTTCAAATCCTGAAGTACCCTCGCATATTATAATAAAGAGCAGTATTGAAAAGGGCAGTTCATTAGATAATGAAAAGCTTTCTTCAGGAAAAAATTATTGTCATATTACCGTTAAAGATAATGGTATCGGCTTTGAACCCCATTTCAGCGAACGTATTTTTGGAGTATTTCAGAAACTTCATACCAAAGAAGCTTATGCTGGCACAGGAATTGGGCTTGCAATCGTAAAGAAAATAGTAGAGAATCACAACGGTATAATCACAGCAACAAGTGAGTTAAAAAAAGGAGCTACATTTGATATTTATATTCCAGCCGGTTAAATAATAGCACGCTTATTTTGTGGCTTGTAATTTGCGGCTTAAAAAATAATAAATATCTGTATTTAAAGAAAGTAAATTTAGAATTGATAATTAAATAACAAAATGGAAAATCAAATTATATTGGATAATGGCAAAAAGGAAAATGATACTTCCAATTTGCAAGACCCTGCTGAAAATAAGTCCTTTGATTTAAATGCCGAAAAGCAGCACACGGTAAGAGTAAAATCAGTTGGTAAAATCACCCATGATGTATTGAGGATTGTAACTGATAAACCTCATGGTTTTTCATTCAGTCCTGGTCAGGCTACAGAAGTTTCAATAAACAAGGAAGGATGGAGAGGACAAAAAAGACCTTTCACATTTACCTGCCTTCCTGATGATGATTATCTTGAGTTTACCATTAAAACTTATCCGGAGAAAAAAGGTGTAACCAATGAACTTCTTAAACTGGAGAAGAATGATGAGTTGATTTTACATGATGTCTTCGGAGCAATTCATTATAATGGAGAAGGAATATTTATAGCCGGAGGTGCAGGGGTTACACCGTTTATCTCTATATTCAGATATCTTAATTCAAAACATGAAATAGGTAATAACAAACTCATTTTTGCAAATAAAACCAAAGCTGATATAATTAACGAAGAGGAATTTAGAATATTGTTAGGTGATAATTTCATTAATATTTTATCTGATGAAGATATTGAAGGATATCTTCATGGATTTATAACTCAAAATATTATTGAAGCTAATGTCGGGAATACAAATCCATTGTTTTATTTATGCGGACCGCCACCAATGATGGATGCGATAGAAAAGATATTTGAGAACATGCATGTTCCACAGCAATCGATTATTAAAGAAGAATTTTAATTATTAAATATGAAAACGAACAGACTTTCCAAGAAGCTCGAAGCAGCATTAAACAAGCAAATGACTCAGGAAGCACATGCTTCTGAAATTTATTTATCTTACGGTTCATGGGCAGATAACCAGGGATTCGGTGGCATTGCAAATTTTCTTTTCCGTCATGCTGAAGAGGAAAGAAACCACATGATGAAATTGTTAGAATACATTTTGAAAAGAGGTGGTGTTGTGAAAGTTGCAGCTATTCCTGCACCTCCTGAAAATCCAACAAGCATTAACAATTGTTTCGAGAAAATATTTGACCATGAAGTAGCAAATACAAAATCTATTTATGCATTGGTAAAAACAAGTTTTAATGAAGAAGACTGGGCAACCTGGAACTTTTTGCAATGGTTTGTAAAAGAGCAGATAGAAGAAGAAACTATGGCAATGCATTTATTGAATAAGATTAAAATTGCAGGAGGTGAAAAAGCTAACTACAATGAGTTATATTCTTTTGACAGAGACTTGGAGAACACTCCTGATGATGCGAAATCAGCAGAGGATGTGACAACAGATAAACCCTGAAAAGATAATTTATGACAGCAAAGAAAAAAGTTCTTAATATCTTTTTACTGTTATTTGTCGCATTTGTGTTTTTCAAAATAGCTACCAATGTGGTTTATTCATTTGCATTTCCACCAAATTATTTTGAACAAAAAGATTCAATTTTATCAAAGTGATAAATGAATACCGGACAAAAAGTTTCAATTAAACTTCTTCGTTTCTGGAAAGTTCTTGGTCCCGGACTAATAACAGGTGCAAGCGATGATGATCCATCAGGCATTGCAACTTATTCTCAGGCAGGTGCTGCTTATGGGCTATCCACTTTATGGACTGCATTGATTACATTTCCACTCATGGCAGCAATTCAGGAAATGTGTGCGAGAATTGGCATGGTTACTTCCAAAGGTTTGGCAGGAACACTTAGGGCACATTATTCAAAACCAATAATGTACCTGATGCTGTTGTTCAGTTTTCCTGCCATTGTTATGAACATTGGTGCTGATATTGCAGGTATGGGAGCGGTTGGAAACTTGTTGCTTCCTTCTATTAAAGCAACTTACCTGAGTATATTTTTTACAATCATACTTTTAATGCTGATAATTTTTTTACCTTATCAAAAGATTGCCTCTGTTCTGAAATATCTTTGCATTGTATTGTTAGTTTATCTTGCTGTTCCTTTTTTGTATAAGCAGGATTGGATGGCGGTTTTAAAGGGAGCTTTTATTCCAACAGTTAAGTTTGATAAAAACTTCGTCAACATTCTTGTCGCTATTCTTGGAACTACGATTTCACCATATCTTTTCTTCTGGCAGGCAACTATTGAAGTGGAAGAAATAAGGAAAAAGAAAATTATCATTGTGAATAAAAGAATGCTCAGTAATATGAAACAGGATGTAAATTTCGGAATGTTGTTTTCAAATGTTGTAATGTTCTTTATTATTCTTACGACAGGTACCGTATTATTTAAAGGTGGTATCAATCAGATTGATACCGTTGAACAAGCTGCACAGGCATTGAAACCATTAGCTGGCGAGTTTGCATATATTCTCTTTGCAATTGGTGTAATTGGAACGGGGCTTCTGGCAATTCCTGTTTTGTGTGGTTCTCTCTCTTATATTTTTACAGAAACATTCGGATGGCGAGATGGATTGGATAAAAAGTTTCTTCAGGCAAAAACATTTTATATCATCATTGCCATTTCCCTTTTCCTTGGATTGATGATGCACTACCTTGGCTTATCACCGATTAAAGCATTGATTTATTCTGCTATTCTCTATGGTTTGACTGCACCCGTTTTAATTGCAATCATTCTTCACATCTCCAACAATAAATCAATAATGGGAGAACATACCAACGGGCTAAGGTCAAACATACTTGGTTTTTCTACTTTATTATTAATGACTGTTGCTGCCATTGTATTAATTTACATACAGTTTTCTTAATAATCAAAACACAATTACCAATTGGTAATATGTGAATTTTGTAAATCATTTTTTTAATTATGTAACGATAATCCTTCGGTTGAAGGGTAATTTTGCCGCATGAATTTAAATACGGATCTTTCATATTTATCAGCTCTTTCCCACTATATTGAACATGTGAATTATATAATTCATTTCAATAATTATGTAACTCATAACCCTTCCCCTGAAAGTAATTTTGCGGTGTAAAAAGTAATTAAAATAATAACAATAAAAATTAAATAAAATGAAAAGTAAATTAGTACTAATTGTAACAATCGTTACGCTATTATTCCCGAAGGCAAACTTCGGACAGGCTCCTAACTTAGGTACAGCAGCAAAATTTGTCCTGTTCACTACGAATGGAGCGGTAACCAATTCAGGTATCTCACAGGTTACCGGAAACGTAGGAACTAATAATGGTTCCAATACAGGCTTCGGAAATGTTAATGGTCAGATGCATTCCGCCGATGCAGCAACTGCACAATGCTCAGCAGACTTGCTTGTTGCTTATGATTCCTTGAACAGTGCAATTCCAACATTCTTTCCTTCTTCCACTCTTGGAAATGGAGACACACTTGTACCGGGAGTTTATAAGATAGCTTCGGCGGCAACATTAAACCTGAATCTTTATTTGAATGGACAAGGAAGCGCAAATGCACTCTTTATCTTCCAGATACAAGGTTCTTTTTCTACAAACGCTTCATCTAAAATCAAATTGATTAATGGAGCGCTTGCATGTAATGTTTTTTGGAAAGCAGAAGGCTTGGTAAGTATGGCGTCTGGAACAACAATGCGCGGGACTGTGATTGCACACAATGCTGCAATTCACATGAACACCGGTGACACACTTGAAGGGCGGGCACTAGCTATTATAGGTGCGGTTACTCTCGACGGAATTCTTGCATACACTCCAATAGGTTGCGGAAGCCCTGTTCTTGTCGGACCGCATGCTCCAATACTTGGTGCAACTGCTTGTTATGCATTATTTTCTTCTGACGGAGCTGTTTCAAATTCAGGAGTAACATTTATTACTGGTGATGTTGGAACGAATGTAGGCTTAACTACTGGATTCGTTGCTAATGACGTAACAGGAACTATTCATAGCGTTCCCGATGGCTCAACAGCAGTGTGCGCAGCCGATTTATCTGTTGTTTATGATTCTTTAAATGCCTTACCTTATGATATTAATCTATTGTATCCTGCTCAATTTGGAAGCAATCTTGTACTTACCCCACATACTTACCTTCTTGATGCTGCAACAACACTGACAGATACAGTAGTACTTAATGCAGAAGGAGACGCAAATGCAGTTTTTGTTATCAAGATTAATGGTGCTCTTTCTACAAGTGCAAATGCAAATATTAAATTAATAAACGGTACACAATCGAGCAATATTTATTGGCTGATAAACGGAGCCGTAAATATTGCAAACAATTCAATTATTCGTGGAACAATGGTTGTAAATAATGGTGCATTGGGAACATTGAGTACCGGCGTTATGATTGATGGAAGATTACTTACAACAAATGGTGCATTAACAACAACTGCTGTAACTGTTGTTGCTACAAATATTCCTAATGATTGTGCAACAGTTGGGATATCTGAAATAAATATCAATGCTCGAAATCCTGTTACCATAAGTCCAAATCCATTTAATAATTCAACAAACATTATTATCAATAATGTATCAATGATTAACAATATGGAATTGAGAGTATATAATATTCTTGGATCGGAGGTAATGTTTACACCTATCACTAAACAAACTACCACTATTGGAACAAGCAGCCTTCCTTCTGGAATTTATTTCTATCGAATTATAGGCAATAATGAAGTAATTCAAACAGGCAGATTAATCTCACAACAATAATAAAAGTAAAATATAATCATAAATTAAATACAATAAAAAATGAAAGCGTTTAAAATTAGTTTAGTAGCAGTGCTCCTCTTTATCGCAGGAGCTTCAATGGCACAAGTTTCAGTTGGAATAAGTATTGGAACTCCACCTCTTTGGGCTCCGGTCGGGTATTCAGATGTAAGGTATTATTATCTTCCGGATGTGGAGGCATATTATGATGTCAATACTTCCATGTTCATATATCTGAATGGAGGTAACTGGGTTCATGCACGTGAACTTCCAGGTCCTTATGCTCATTACGATCTTGATCATGGATATAAAGTAGTATTATCAGGATACAGAGGAGAAACTCCTTATACCCACTTTGCTGAAAACAGAAGGTCATATGGGAAGGGTTATCATGGTGCACCTCAAAGAACATACAGAGAAGACAGAGAGCAAAATCATGGCAATGAACATCATGATGAGAAGGGCAGGAAATAATATACTTCAATTTGAAAACATTAATTATATAAGTCATTTCAATAATTATATAACAACAAAACTTTCAATGGATGGTAATTTTGCAGAGTAAATAATTAACAAATAAATAAGATTAAAATGGAAGATATATACTACCCCGATAACGAGCTGAAGAAACTCATAACTTCACCAAATTCGAACCCGTCAAAATCTTACAGACCTAAAGAAAAAAAAATTAATAATAAATAAAAGATGAAAAATTTAATGAAAGTTTTAGCCCTCATCATCATGATGAATATTGGCTCTGGTTTAACAGTGAATAAAGCACATGCACAAGATGGCGATGTTAGTTTTCAGGTGTTTTATGATGGCATGTCGCCTTATGGTAATTGGGTTAATTATCCCGGCGCCGGATATGTCTGGGTTCCCAATGTGGATGCTGGATTCTCTCCTTATGGTTCTAATGGTCATTGGGTAATGACTGATTATGGATGGACATGGGTATCGGATTATGCATGGGGATGGGCACCTTTCCATTATGGTCGCTGGGATTATGATAATAGTTATGGTTGGGTTTGGGCTCCTGATAATGTTTGGGGACCTGCTTGGGTTTCGTGGAGAGATAATGATGGATATTACGGCTGGTGCCCAATGAGACCAGGTGTTTCAATTGAAGCTTCCTTTGGTGGGGGATATAATGGTTATGAAGATCGCTGGACATTTGTGAACAGAAGAGATTTCGATAGAGATGATGTTTCAAGTCATTATGAAAACAGGTCAAATAATCGAACCATAATTCAAAACACAACCGTCATTAATAATACTTATACCGATAACAGCCGGCACAATTCCTATGCAACAGGTCCTAAGCGTGAAGATGTTCAAAAAAGTACAGGAAGACCAGTTCAGAATTACAAAGTAAGTGACTCTAATAAACCAGGTCAAAGTTCAGCCAATGGCGGAGGATTATCAATGTATCGTCCACAGGTTCAAAGAACTACCGCAAATGATTCGAAACCTGCACCAAGAAATGTTGTCGCTGCAAACGATGTGAAGCCTATTGGTAAAAGAGAATATGTTAATCAGCAACAACCTGCAGCTAAAAACAATGTTTCTGAAAAGAAACCTGAAACTGTTCAACAAACTACTAATAAATCAAAACCAGAGGTGCAAAAAACTAATACTCCAGTAACACCCCAAACTAAAAGAGTAGAACCTGTTCAACAAACCACTGTAAAAAATAATGTTGTAGAACAAAAGAAAGAAGTTGTGACTCCTGTTCAGCAACAAAAGGCAGCTCCTGTTCATCAGGCTACACGACAAGAGAATATTGATAAAGCAAGACAAGTGAATCGTCCAGCTCAACAGCAGAATGCAAAGCCACCTGCTCGTCCAAATCCTCCTAAACAAAATAATACTCCTAAGCCCGCTCAGCAGCCTGTGAAAGGTAATACACCGCAACCAGAGCCAAGAAAATAATAATTGAAAGAAATAAAATATAATACTAAATAAAGAATAAAATGAAAAATTTAAAAGAGAATCTTCAATCTGTAATTGGTAATGAGGATTTAAAACAGACAAAGGTGAATGGTAAAAGATTCATGAAATCATTACTTTTTATATGCATATTATTAATGATAACAGCGATGTCATCCTGCTATTGGGGAAGAGAGGGCGGAGGACGTGGAAGGGGAGAACATGAACACCATGAAGTTATTATAGAACATCATGATGACGGTCATCATGACGATCGTCATTAAAAGTATAAAATTTTAAATAAATAACGTTATGGGAAATTTATTATACCTTATTGCTGTCATCTTAGTCATTGCATGGCTCATTGGATTTGTTGGTTATAATGCCGGTGGCATCATTCACATTCTATTAGTCATTGCTGTTGTTGCAATATTATTAAGAATCATTCAAGGAAGAAATTCAATTTAAAAATACCTAGTTACACACAATTAATCTAAATAATAAAATGAAACAAATATTAAATATAGTCATCATCGGAATGTTAGTTTCTTTTTCCATCACAGGTTGTCAAGAGCCTGTGAAGGAGGCGGAAGCCGGAGCAGAGAATTCAATCTCTCCGGAAAAAGAATTAATTAAACAGACAACTATTGATAACACTCAAAAAATTGCTGACTCTACTAATCAGGCGCAATTGCTGAAGGCGGATTGGGATAAGCAAAAGGCGGATTTGGAAAAGCAAATTGCGGAGACAGATAAAAAAATTAATGATTTGAAGTCGCAAAAACCTGTTAAGCATATCTCTACTGACAATCAAAGAGTTTCAGTAGATAAGAATTATGATTCAAAAATTGCTGTGCTTCAATCTCAAAATGATTTGTTCAGAGCAAGGATGGATAATTTTCAATATACTGGTGTAAATTCTCAGCTTAATGAATTCAAAGAAGGACTCAATACAGATATGTTAAATTTAAATTCAGACATATCTGACCTCAAAAATAAGATTAATAAAAACATAGATTAAAATTAAAACTATGAATACTATTTACAAAACTTCATTAATAATACTGGTTGCTTCATTAACTCAGTTAACTGCTATTAAGTCTCAAGACAATAAAACTGCCCCAAAAGATACTGCAGTTGCAAATAAAAACATTAATGAAAATACTGAATTATCTAAACCAGCACAAACCGTATTCAGTGGTCCGGATTCTATAAAGCTTAATAAATCAAAGGACACAGTTCATGATAAATATGGTGATTTGTTGAATGATGATCCATTATACAACGAGAAAAAATCAATCCTTTTTCCTATTGGTGGTGTTATCATTACTAATGTTTTAATAAATATTGTTGATGAGTTTATGTTGAAGTTAGAGTTTTCTAAAATCAGCATGAAATCATGGAATCAGAACCTGAAAGCTGGTTTTCCATGGGGGAATACGTGGTGGTGGGATGAAGACAGATTTGGAAATAATTTCTTCCTCCACCCTTTTACAGGAGATTCTTACTTTAATGTTGCCCGATCAAATGGTTACAATTTCTGGGAGTCTTGTCCCTTTGTTTTAGGTGGGTCATACATGTGGAAGATATTCGGTGAAAATGGAAAGCCTGAGCGTGAAGATATCATCAATACAACTACAGAAGGAATATTTCTTGGAGAGATTCTTTACCGCGTGAGTTCTAATATTTTAGATGACAGAACGAGCGGAATGGAGCGTTTAGGTCGTGAAGTTTTAGCATTTGTTATTGATCCTGCAAGAGGGTTTAACAGATTGTTTCAAGGGCAGACCTGGCGAACAACTTCAAATGAAGTTTATCAGAAAGAGCCACTGACTATTGGTATATCTGCAGGGGCGAGAATTGTAAACCCAGGTGTAACATTTGCAACTGGGAAGACGAATCCTATCATCAATTTTCAATTGGATTATGGTGACCCGTTTGAAAACAGAGATAGAAAACCATTTGACATTTTCAAATTCAGAACCGAATTAAACATCAATTCCGGCAGAAAGGTAGTTGATAATTTAATTGGATATGGAAGTTTATTCGCTACTAATAGGCAGTATGGGGATTTAGAAGTGCTTTATGGTCTATTTTTAAATTATGATTATTGGGATAAAGATGAATTTGAACTTGCTACGTTTGGAGTTACTGCCGGAGCAATGACGCGTTGGAACATCTCTAAAAAATGCAATCTATATACCAAGATCCACATGGGAGTTGCGCCTTTTGGTGGTAATAGCACCAACCTGAACCCTGATACTTCGCAATACCGAGATTATAACTATGGCAGTGGAATGGAAGGGCAAATTGAAAGCACACTTAATATCGGGCAGCATTTAAGTTTAAGCGCTGTGGATTATTTTTATTGGATTCACACTTATAATGCTCCACAACCAGAGGCATTAGCCAGCCAGGGACAAGGAGTTGCACAGTATGCTCAATATCCCGCAAATGGAAATAATCTCACTAATATATTCCGACCAAGAATAGGGATAAATGTTATCGGAAACTTTAAACTTGGCTTCGAAGAAGTTATATATTACTCTGATGATTATTCAAAAGATTTCAATACAATTCATCGAAAAGAATCAGAACAAAAACTCTATCTTACCTTTAGCATTGAGGATTTCCAACAGGATAAACATGCTAAGGATAAATAATAATCATCTTACAAAATCAAAAATAAATTCAATACAATTTAAATATTCAACTAATAAATCATGACAAAGAAAAAAGTAATAGTAGTAAAGAAAACACCAACATTCACACCATCTGATGTTGTTAAAAAAGTAAGTGCAGTAGGGTCGCAGATTATTGATAAAGCAATAATTGCGGAACATAAAATTGCAGCACAATATCACGAAGCTGCAGCCAAACATCATAATAAGGTTTTAAAGCATTATGAAAATGGAAATCATGCAAAAGTAGAAGTAAATGCTGCCAAAGCTAATAGTTTTATGAACTTGCTTATCAAGCTTAAAGAGGATGTGAAACTTTATGTATCTGAAAAATAAATAATTAAATTAAATAAATCTGTAAATAATCAAATAAAAAAGAAATGAAAATAGTAAAATCAATGCTCGTTGCGGCTTTCATAGCCACATTTTTAATCGGTTGTCAATCTCCTGAACAAAAACAAATTGATGCTCAGGAAAATCTGGATAAAGCCAAAAGCGATGTCAATAAAGCGTCTCAGGATTCATTAAATGTGGCACAAAAAGATTCTTCAAACACTTATTTCGGAGTGAAAAATGAATGGGAAAAACAGATAAATAATAACGATAAAAATATTGCTGAACTGAAGGCAAATGCTGCCAAAGATAAGAAAGTTGGTACCGATGATTATCTGTATAAGTTAAGCGAGCTTGACAGAAGAAACAATGATTTGACAACAACTATCCGGAATTATAAATACAGCGATAATGATTGGGTATCTTGTAAACGCAATATTAACAATGATATGAGCGATTTGATTGTTTCTATTAAGAATGCAAAATAATTATTAGTATGTGAATTATGTAAATCATTTTAAAAATTATATACTTTTTTCACATTCGTTCAATGGTAATTTTGCATTGTGAAATTATAAAACAGTACCGCGAAAAACAGAAATTAATTAATAAATAAAAATAAATATAATGAAAAGTAAATTAGTGCTAATTGTAACAATTGTTACTCTATTATTTCCAAAGGTAAACTTTGGACAAGCTCCAACCCTAGGTACGGCAGCAAATTTTGAACTCTTTACTTCTGTTGGTGCAATTACCAATACAGGTATTTCTCAAGTTACCGGAAACGTCGGTTCTAACAGTGGTTCGGGAACAGGTTTCGGAAATGTAAATGGTGTCATGGATAATAATAACGGAGCTACCGCTCAGTGTGCAGCTGATTTACTTATAGCTTATAATCAGTTAAATGGAACCGTTCCAACTTTCTTCCCTGCACCATTACTGGGAAACGGGCAGGTACTAGTTCCAGGAGTTTATTCTATTTCAGGTGCAACAACAATGAATCTGAGTCTTACATTGGATGCACAAGGAAATTCTAATGCGGTTTTTATTTTTCAAATTCAGGGACCTTTATCCACCAATGCAAATTCAAAGGTAAACCTGATTAATGGAGCATTAGCATGCAATGTATTCTGGAAGATAGAAGGACTTGTCAGTATGGCTTCAGGAACTACTATGCGAGGTACTGTGATTGCAAATAATGCTGCCATTAATATGAATCCGGGCGATACGCTTGAGGGAAGAGCGCTTTCTACAACAGGTGCTATTTCCATTAATGGAGTACTGGCATATACTCCTGTTGGCTGCGGAAGTCCCTTGCTCACGGGACCTGCAGCACCTGCTCTTTCATCGACTGCATGTTATGCAATATTTTCTGCAAACGGAGCAGTTACAAATGCAGGTGTAACATATATTACAGGTGATGTAGGAACTAACGTAGGATTAACAACAGGCTTCAATGCATTGAATGTAAATGGTGTTATTCATCCAATTCCTGATGGTTCAACTGCAGCGTGTGCAGCAGATTTGCATAATGTTTATGTTTACCTGAATTCATTGACACCTGATATAGAATTATTATATCCTGCTCAGTTTGGAAGGAATCTGGTTCTTACTCCTCATACATATCTTATGAACGCAGCTGCAGCTCTCACAGATACGCTTTATCTAAATGCAATGGGAGATACAAATGCAGTTTTTGTTTTCCAGATAAATGGTGCGTTGACTACCAGTACATTTTCAAAAGTTATTCTAAGAAATGGAACACAAGCAAAAAATGTATTTTGGGATATTAATGGCGCAGTGGGCATAAACGATTACTCTGTTTTTAACGGAACAATAATATGCAATAATGGAGCAGTAAGTTTAAATACAGGAGCAACTATCGCAGGGCGTGTTCTGACAACAACAGGGTCGTTTACAACAGCGGCAATTACTGACATAATAACATCTGGATGTAATAATACTTCTTCTCCAATAATTACTACTGAACCTGAAAATCAAACCACATGTTCAGGAGGTTCTGCATCTTTTACTGTATTAGCAACAGGTGCAGGGCTTACTTATCAATGGAAAAAAGGGAATACTATTTTAGTTAACGGAGGAAATATTTCAGGTGCAAATATGGCGACACTTACAATTAATCCTGCTACTACAAATGATGCAGCATCAAACTATATTGTTGTTGTATCCGGAACATATGCGCCAAGTGTTTCTTCAGGTTATGTATCATTAATCATCGGCAATCTTCAAAGCCCGATAATTAACAGCAATTCAAATCCAATGTGTCCAGGCAGTTCATCAACTTTGGATGCAGGAGTTTATTCATTATATAATTGGAGCAATGGAGGAACAAATGAAACAATAAATGTTACCACAGCAGGTACGTATTATGTGACTGTAACTAATAGTTCAGGGTGCAGCAGTGTTGGTCATATCGCAGTTTTAGCATACCTTACAGGAGCGACTCCTCAAATTTTAACATCAGGTATTTCTAATCTGTGTGGTGGTGGTTCAGCAACATTATGGGTAGGTGCCTCCTTCTCTTCATACATTTGGAGTAACGGAGCTACAACACAATCAATTTCAATTAATGCAGGGGGAACATATTCAGTAACTGTAACCAATTCAAATGGTTGCCCAGGAACTGCCACTACAACAATTCCTATTGTAGGTTGCAATACTCCTACATCAATTTCAACTTTAAATGTTACGGGTACTTCAGCAAGAGCTAACTGGATGCAACCGGATTGTTACTATAATTATTCTATCAGAATAAGTTTACGTAATGCTAATATCTGGACTACCTATACATTTGCTCCGAATATCCATTATACATTTTCTGGGTTGACTCGAAGTACTGCTTATGACTGGCAAATCAGAACGAATTGCAATAGTTCTCAAACAGTTTTTTCGGATTGGAGTTCCACTTTTACATTTACAACTCTTGCTAACAGGATTGAAGAAAAGCAAACAAATAGCCTCTCATCTTTTAACTTATATCCAAACCCGGCAAACGAATCAGTAACCATTGCATTTTCCTCAGAAAACGAGAGTTCTTATGTTCTTGAATTAACAGATATGATGGGAAAAATCGTGAAGAATGAAGTTACTAATGCAGGTATAGGCGAAAATACTTATGTAATGAATTTAACTGGTATTGCGAAAGGAGTTTATTTCATCAGAATTTCTAATGATAAAATAACCCTGGTTAAGAAAATAACGAAGATATAAAGTTTGGTTTGTATATAGGTTGTTAGAGAGTTCCGCAATTGCGGAACTCTTTTTTAAACCTTTCAAAGAATTAAAGAATAATAATATGACACGAATAATTGTAATCGTAACATTCACCTTTTTCCTTGCTGTAACTCTTTCAATGGGGCTTTTCATGAGTTGTAATTCTCCATCAAAGGAAAATACGGTGGATAAAATATCAGGGATGGATGAGTCTAAATGCTCAGCTAAATATGAGTTGAAAACAGATATGAGAAAACTATGGGAAGACCATGTTACCTGGACTCGTAATGTGATATTAAATATCATGGATGATTTGCCCGGAACAGATCAGGCTGTGAAGCGCTTGTTGCATAATCAAGATGAAATAGGTAATGCAATCAAGCCTTATTATGGTGATGATGCAGGGAGCAAATTAACCGCTTTGCTTCATACTCATATCTTGCAAGCTGCGGATTTGTTGAAGGCTGCGAAGACTAATAACAAAGTTGAATTTGATAAAATCAATAATGACTGGTATGCAAATGCTGATGAAATTTCCGCATTTCTAAGTGGTGCTAATCCGAATTGGAAATTGGATGAAATGAAAGAAATGATGCATACCCATCTTAAATATACAACTGATGAAGCTGTTGCCCGACAGAAAAAAGATTATGAAGCCGATGTAGCAGCCTATGACAGAGTTCATGAAGAAATATTGAAAATGTCGGACATGATTTACATGGGAATTGTGAAACAGTTTCCTGATAAGATTAAATAAAATTAACCAATAAAAAATAATAACTATGAACAATCCAATCAGAAAATTAGAACTTAAATTCGGCTTAATAACTTGCTTAGCCTTAATCCTGTTTTTTTTCTTTATGAAGTATTTCAATCTCATTCAAATAGTAGAATTAAGATGTTTAAACTTCTTCATTCTTTTAGCTGGTGTAAATGCAGCATTCCGAAATTACAGGAAACAAACCGAACCCAACATTGAATATTTCAGCGGATTCTTTTTGGGATTTTACACCTGCATATTTGCCATAATTCCTTTTGCACTATTTGTCTTTTTATATTTATGGAAAATAGACCCCTATTTAGTAAACGGATTAAAAAGCAATTCGCTGTTTATGGGTGTCGAAATCACTCCTGAAAAAGCAGCCATAACAACCATTATAGAAGGAACTGTTTCAGGTGTTCTTATCTCCTATATATTAATGCAGTACTATCGTTCCGGATTCAGGAATCCACTTAAAAAGAAATATAATCCTGAAGTGTAATTAAACTATGAAAATATCAATTAATATTGAGAAACATATTATCTGTTCTGGCTATTATACTGATTGTTATCTGGTTCATCGGATATTTTTTCTTTCACTGCCATGGAGTCTTTCACATATTGCCGGGAATGGCAATATTCTCAATATTACTGGAATGGCTTGTAAATGAATTTAATCAAATTACTGAAAAATAAAATAATAAATACTATTATAATGAAACAAATTAAAATCTTTGTCCTAAGTATATTACTTGGCGGCATTTCAATCGGAGTAATGGCTCAGACTCTGGTAATTGAAAAAACAGTTATCAGTTATGAAAATAAGCTGCGTCCATGTTTAGCCTCAAACGTAGAGCCAGTATCTAAACAGCTTAAAAAGGATTGGGTAAATTATCTAAATAAAAACTACGGAGTTAAGTTAAATGGTATCGGTATGTTTTCTGATGATGACCTTCTTAAAATTGAAGACGTGACTGCTATTGCCATCTCCGACAAGCGCTTTAATCTTTATACCATGATAACAAAAACCGCTGAAGGTTCGTCAATGAAAGTTTTTGCTTCTCATGGTTATGATGATTTCATTGGAGATGAAAAATATCCTAAGGAATTTGACGGATTGAACAGCATCCTTAATAAGTTTCTTTCAGAAGAGCTGAATCATTTCTACACGGATAAAAATAATAAACTTACCGGCGACCTTAAAGATATGAATAATAAGAGAGTTTCGGAACGCAAATCAATTGAAAACAACAAGAGTAAATTGTATGATATAAATAAAGAAATTGCAGTCCTCCAGGTTCCTAAAGACAATACAAATGCTGCCGATATTAAGGATAATGAAAAGTTGAATAAACTAAATACTAAGAAAACCCAATTGGAGAATGAGAACCTTCATTCGGAATTAGTTATTAAAGATTTGGATGACAGCATTGTTAGTCAACAAGCGAAAATAGACGATTTAAAAGCTAAACATAAGGATTTACTTTACTAATTAATAAATAGTGTGAATTATGTAACTTATTTCAGAAATTATATAACACATTCACATCTTATACAAAGTAATTTTGCCTCATAATAATTCAATAAAATTAAAATAAAATAAAATGAGAAAGCAAATTACCAAAATCGCACACAAGGTATCCGTCGCTTCAAAGCATATAAAGGTTTTGATTGATCCTAAAACAATTGTTACTGTAAAAGATATGTCATCATTTGAATTCTGGTTATCTAAATATCCTGGCGCCAGAATAATTAATTAATAGAAATAATCATGAATGAAAAAAGAATCTTTGGAGCAATATTAACCTTACTTGGAATAGGAGGTTTAATTTATGTGGCAATATTATTTGCTAATACCGCAGGAGGCAATCACGATATCAGATCCATTGCAATTTATGGCATTCTAGGCATGGTATTCTTCATTGCAGGAATAGGATTAGTTCGAACAACAAAAGATGAATCAAAATAAAAATTAAATAAAATGAAAAGATTAAAAATAGTATTTGCGTCAATATTCATGTTCATGGCAATCTATTCCAATGCTCAGGGCTTGGCGGATGTCGCACTATTAACGCCTCCTCTGTGGGGTCCGGTGGGATATACTGATGCCAGGTATTATTATATTCCTGATGTCGAATCTTATTACAGCATTAAAACATCCATGTTCATTTATCTTGAAGGAAACAATTGGATTTCGAGCAACAAACTTCCTCCACGTTTTGCTAATTATGACATTGATCATGGATATAAAGTGGTGTTAACAGGGTATCGTGGTAATTCTCCTTATACTCATTTTATTGAAGACAGGAAACAATTTCCTTGCGGGCATTGTAATATGACTCAAATAACCTATAAAGATCTGAAACCAAGAACTGATAATGGTCCTGTGGCTAAGCATGACAATGAAAACCCGCAAGTAATAAATAAGTAATAAACTTTATATCCAGGTGCTAAAATAATCATTTAAAAATATAGAAAATGGAAAACAAAAACGTAACACCCGAAAAAGAAGAATCAAAAAAGTCTTCAAAAGTTGTGAAAAGTTCTATTACGCCCGAAAATCAAAAAGGGATTGATCTTCATAAAAAAGCTGCAAAGCATTATGAAAATGCTGCAAAGTTTCATCTTGATGCAGCGAAATTCCATGAAGATAATGATGATAAAATGGCAGACGAAAGTACCGTAAAAGCTAATGCTGCAGCCACTTTGGGAAATGATGCTGCCAGAGAAGATGCACAATATCATGCTCTTAATCGCTAAGAGATTTAGAGCAATCATTTTAAAGGCATAAAAAATCCTGACCAAATGAGAAATCGTAATTTCATATCAAATGACCAACTTATGGCTTCCAAAAATCAGCAAAAAACCAATAAACATGCTGTTTTGGAGGAAAATAGTGATAATTATGGGATGAATTTGAATTTTCAGTGTTTTTTAAGAAAGAATGCTATTGGTCAGAATGTTTCTATAACATTCTTTACTCAGGATAATATGAGTCTGAATGTATATAAGCATTCCTTAGTAAAGGAATATGCAGATACTTTTGGAATCATTCAATCCTTTACAAAGGATTATTCGACTACAAATGATTTCATCACTTCCTCAAGACAGCATTATACGAATACAAACGGAATCATTCAATTCCTTGTAAAGTATAATGCAAATACATTTGGACCAACTGGTTTCTTTGGAAAGAATAATACAACCTCTCTTTTATCATCAGAATATTATAAAAATAAAATTAAATAATTATTAAAAACTATAAAAATGACAAGACCCTGGCTTTTCCTGTATAACGTAATTTTGAATGCTTGTGAAGGCAGTTATCGCTTAGCTGTTCGAATCAGCACTTTCCATATCGCAGCATTATTAGCTGCAAGCGGAGATCTTTTCTTTCTTGGATTATACAATACTTATAAACCTTTTCATGAGGCATTAATTCTTCAATATAATTCGTGGATTGCACAAGGAGGAACGCAATCAGGGCAAACTTTATCACTTACCACATTGTTTAAACAATTAAGGCAATCGAAAATTCAAGCATGGATGGCTGCGGTTGCAGTAGTATATCCCATTGACACATTAAGGTATAAAGCAATATTTCTACATGGTAAAGCGCCATTCAGCAAAAAATCGCAAACTACTCTTATAGCTAATGTAATGGCATTAAGTACCCTCATTGGAACAGACATATTATTGGCTTCAGTTCAACTTTCAGTAACTAATTTCTATACCAATCTCAATGCTGCAAATATTTCTCAAAAGGGAAGTAAGACATCCACAAAAACTATGAGTTCAGGTGTACTGGCAGCGGTTACAGCAATGGCAATTGAGCAATTTGGTAACTTAGGTTCATTGATTCGTCATTTTGCTGCTACTCCTTTAGATATAGCTCCTTTCTTTGATTTGATGGCTATCAGATATGCTAAACAAATTCTGTTTACAGGATTGGTAAAGAAATTATCTCCGAAAACTATTGCTAAAAGAACTTTTCTTCCTGCACAAATATTGAAATTAGAAAACCCGGGAACTACTACATTGTGGTTTTATATGGCAGCAGTAAAAGGCGCACATGCCGGAGCAACTTATATTATACTTCTTCCTGGCGAAACTATTGATGTTCCGGTAACTGCATTAGGTCCGCTTACTAGCCTTTATCTGATGGTGTATAATCCAGATACAACTACAAAAGGACAGTATTTGGTGGAGGTGCTTTAATCAGATTAATTAATAAACAAAATTTAAAAATAAAGAACCCGGAGCTACGCGGAAAATGCCTGTACAGAAGCCATGTGAAAACAGGGATTCATAAATAAAATAACAATTAAAATTAAGTAAAATGAAAAAAAATTACATTCTTAACTTTATTCTTGCGGTTTTAATGTTTGCGACTATTTCCGCAAAAGCAACAGTTCACATGGTGGACGTGGCTGATTTCTCATTCACCCCCTCTACTTTAAATGTAGTTGTTGGCGATACTGTTCAATGGATGTGGGTTTCCGGAACTCATACCACTACTTCCACAGCCGTCCCTGCTGGTGCACTTACCTGGAATAATAATATTAATTCGTCGAATTCTTTCTTTAATTATAAAGTTTTAGTTCCGGGTTCTTATAGTTATGATTGTTCTATTCATCCTACTTTAATGACAGGAACATTTACTGCCACTCTAACGGGTATTCAGGAAATTTCTAACGTATCATTTTTTGGATTGACTAACACTAACAATGAAGTAACGGTTAAAGTTGAGTTGAATGCTCCATCAATGGTTAATATTCAGCTTTTTGATATATTAGGGAAATACCAGAGAACATTAAAATCATCTGTGCAAAATGCTGGCACATATTCAGAAACATTTTCGTTTGGTGATTTACCAAAAGGAATGTATATGATTCAATTAATTGCAGACAACAGGCGGATTACAAGAAGAATAATTTTTGAATAATCATAAAGACCTTCAAGGAATTAAATCCTTGAAGGTCTTTAATTATCATATTTAAAAATGATACAAACTAATAAAAATGATGAAATGGAAAACATTCAAACATCAGAACGACTAAAAGTAGTTATCAATGAACTATCTGTTCAAAATAAAGAGATTGAAAAAAGGACAATTGAGTTAGATAATTTAAACAAAGAACTCATTCTTCAACACCAGGAAAAAGACAAATGTACAGAGGATTTATTGCTTGCCAATAAAGAACTTATCTTTCAAAATGAAGTGAAAGATAAGTGCGCTGAAGAATTAGCTCTCGCAATCAAAGAATTGGTAGTTCAAAATAAAGATAAAGCAAAACGAGTAGAGGAACTTGAGGAAATATTATTTATTATTTCGCATAAGGAACGACAACATATTTCAAGAATTCTAGGGCTCTCAGATTTAATTGAGAAAGGTAAAAATACACCTGAAGAATTATCAAAAGAAGTAGCTTATATAAAAGAGTCTGCCCTGGCTCTAAACGAAATCACAAAAGAGATGACAAAGTATATCGAAAATCTTTTGCCGCCTGCCGCAGATGATAGTGAAAGGAAATCCTGAGATTGTAAGTTCTATTATTACAATATGTAAATATAATTCAGTAATCCGAAATGACAATCCATAATACTGATAAAAAAAGAGTACTGAAAAAGCCTTTCTTCAAAAGAAAAAAGGTACGTATTCTGTTGATAATTGTCTGCGTATTGATAATTTGCAGAATCATATTGCCTTATGTTTTACTTCACTATGCTAATAAACGTCTTGCAAATATGCCCGGATATTATGGGCATGTAGATGATCTTGATTTATCGCTTTACAGAGGAGCCTATAAACTTAAAAATCTTTATCTTGATAAATTGGATTCTTCAACAAATGTAAGAACAAAGTTTTTTAATGTAAAATTAATTGACCTTTCTTTGGAATGGGCTGCATTGTTTCATGGCAGACTTGTCGGAAAGGTAGATTTAGAAACCCCTACTTTGCTGATTACTAAAGACAAAACCGATGCTTCAAAAGTGGTTCAGGATACAAGTAATTTCAGAACGTTGTTCAAAAGTTTTATGCCTTTGAAAGTAAACCGACTTGTTGTGAATCATGGTAATATTCATTATCTTGATTCGGGTTCGGTACCCAAGGTTGATATTTTTATGACGGAAACTTATGTCCTTGCAGATAATCTCAGTAATGTTTCCGATTCTTCAAAACTCCCTTCAATAATACATTCAAGTGCTGACATGTCGGGAGGAATCATGCATTTTGATATGCGTTTAAATCCACTTTCCACTGACCCTTTATTTGAGATGAAAGCGAAATTGGAAAACGCAGATATTACCCGCTTCAATGATTTCTTTTTGGCTTATGGAAGCTTTGATATTCATAAAGGCAATTTCGGATTATATACTGAATTTTCGGCGGCTGATGGGAAATTTATCGGTTATGTTAAACCTGTAATCAAAGACCTTGATGTGGTTGGACCGGAAGCTCATAAGCATGGAATATTACATCTTCTCTGGGAAGATATGGTTGGTGCTGCAGGAATACTTCTTCGCAATCATCCACATGATCAGATAGCAACAAAAATTCCTATAGAAGGAACTTTCAAGAAAGTAGATAATATTGACACATGGAGTGCCATTGCAATACTGCTTCGCAATGCTTTTATTCAAGCATTGATTCCTTCTATTGATAATGAAATCAGCATTAATTCCATTAATAATCCTCCTCAGGATGAAAAGAAGAAAGGGTTTTTCAAAAAGGTATTTGGTTCCAAGAAATAAATGAGAATCAATTGAAAGTACAAATAACAATAAAGAAAATCGGGCATCTTTTAAAGGAAACCTTCACTGAATTCATTGCTGATAACGGATTAAAACTAAGTGCGGCTTTATCTTATTATACAATTTTTGCTTTACCCCCATTGTTAATTATCATTATGTTCTTGTGCGGGATATTTTTTGGTAATGTTGCCGTTAATGGTGAAATCTATTCACAAATCAATGGGCTTGTTGGCAATACTGCTGCATTGGAAATACAGGAAATAATTAAAAACATAAAACTATCAAGTAGCAATTCATTTGTTGCTACAATTAGTGTAATTGTTTTAATTATCGGAGCATCAGGTGTCTTCGCCGAAATTCAGGATTCCATAAACAATATTTGGGGAATAAAAGCAAAACCTAAAAGAGGACTGATAAAATTTGCAATAAACAGGCTTATGTCATTTTCCATGATAGCTTCAGTAGGGTTCTTGTTATTAGTTGGCTTAATGATAAATTCCTTAATGGCTATTCTGAATAAAAACCTGGAAAACTATTTTTCTCATGATATCATTTATTTATTTTATATCCTGAATATACTCATAGTGTTTATAATCATTACCGTTTTATTCACCCTGATTTTTAAAACATTACCGGATGGAAAAATTTCTCTCCGCGATTGCATTATCGGAGCATCATTTACAGCTTTTCTTTTCATGATAGGAAAGTTTGCAATTGGTGCATACCTTGGAAGTTCTGCAATTGCTTCCATATATGGAGCTGCAGGTTCTCTGATTTTGATTCTTGCATGGATTTATTATTCTGCAATCATTCTATATTTCGGTGCTGAATTTACCAAAGTGTATGCACATACTCATGGAGAGAAAATAATTGCTAATGATAATACTATTCAGATCATTAAGCAAAAGGGTTTACTGTGAATTATATAACTATTATAAATAATCATATAACACTTTAAAGTTCAATAGGCGGTAATTTTGCAGCGTAAAAATGATAATAAAACCAAATAAAATGAAAAATAAATTTACATTATTAATGGCATTAATGATATCATTAGTCATCAATGTTAACTCACAATCGGGAGTTCAGCCGATTGAAATGCGAATGGAGCCTGTTGCATTAAGTAATCAATACTTAGGCTTTAAAATGACTCCCTCTCGAAACGAAGACATACCAATTGATTTGATAAAGGAAAAAACTCCTCACGATACTGTTTTAATTAAGGTAGATACCGGTTATGTTTTTCCTGTGGGATATAAAACGCATTTGCCACAGGCATTAATTGTTCCTGCAGCATTGATAATTTATGGCATCACAGTAATTCATGGTAATGGCTTGTACAGCAGTTTTAAGGCAAGAGCAGATATATTAAAAATGACACATGGAAAGGGAAATAACATAGATAACTATTTAGTTATTGCCCCATACCTTGAATTTGGAGCACTTCTTCTTTTAAAAGTGAAATGCAACAGTGATTTTGTCAATACATTTTTACTTATTGCAAAATCAGAATTGCTTATGCTTGCAATCACCTATCCGATGAAATATATTGTTGGCGAAGAACGTCCGTATAGTTATTACAACACCGACCCTAATTATGTTCACTCGGCAAAATCATCTCCCAGTGCATTTCAATCCATGCCATCAGGGCATACGGCAGAAGCATTTGTTGCGGCAACAATTGTATATCGCGAATACAGGCATTTAAGTCCTTGGTATGGTGTAGGTGCTTATGTATTGGCATCAACAGTAGGAGCGTTTCGAATGATTAACGACCAACATTGGATGAGCGACGTATTCGTTGGTGCAGGCTGCGGAATATTATCTGCAAACATAGTTTATGCAACGCATCAGCATCGTTGGGGAAGGAATGGCGTGTGCGTGACACCCATGTTTGATGGGAAGAATTTAGGTGGAGCTTTCGTCTATACTTTTAAATAAGCAAGATATTGAGAAGTTATTTATTTCAAGATTATCTGTGCGACAAATTAAATGAAAATGATATTGATTTATGTGGGAGTGGCTTTAGGTACGATACTTTTAACAGCAGTATTTTTATTTCTGTTTTGCCCGGAAGTATTTTTTAATGGCTTAATAAAAAGGAAAATAGAAAGCAGTTTTATGAAAAGTAATCCCGGAATGAAAATTAAAATCAGTTCATTGCATTATCATTTCTGGAGCGATAAGATAGATGTGGATACCATTACTATTACTAACAATCAATCTGTTTTATTGTACCAGATAATTAATTCAACAGTGTCCGGAATTAAGTTCAGTCATCTGTTGAAAGGAGGACCAACTGAGAATGAAATCTTTGGTTATGTTGCAGAAACAAAGGAATTGTTTTCACATGATCCTGATTCTAAATATGAAGTTCGATTGAAAAGTATTCATCTCTGTGCCGCTGATTCCAGTATAGTTGCTGAAGGGCTTGAATACCATTTAAGGCATAATGATAAAGAGTTTTTTGAAGCCAGCAAATTGCGACAAACAAGATACAAATTTCGTGCACCATCAATTAAGTTTTCAGGAGTTGATTATGCAGGTTTGATGAAGGGTAAAAATCTCCATATTCATTCATTGAAATTAAGCGATGTATCTTTGGATATTCTTATTAATAAAGATGTACCTTTTCACGTGGACAGTGCAATTAATCCAATGCCAAATGAGCTGTATAACAAGATGAAAAATCCTTTTCAGATTGATAATATTACAATTGATAACGGACATTTAATCTATAATGAAAGTTATGATGAGGGTAGAAAAATAGCAACTCTTACTTTCAATAATATAAACATTCAAGAGAATGAAATTATAGACACTGAAAAGAAATCAGTCACATTGTTTATTAATGCAAATGGTATTTTTAATGATGTAACACCGGTAAATTTGTCCATGACGATTCCATTATCTTCTAAGGAATTTTCACTTAAATATTCAGGAACTTTTGGCAATATGAATCTTACCGGTTTGAATCATTATCTTGATAATGCTGAAGATGTGCGCATAAAATCCGGAATGGTTCAATCCGCAACTTACGATGTAGATATTACTTCAGGATATGCGAGTGGAAAAATAAGACCAATATATTCAGATCTGAAAGTTGAACCCGGATATGCAAAAACATCGCAATCGATGCCCAGAAGAAAAGTGGATTTCTTTCTTGCCAATTTACTTTTGATTCATAAAAATAATGCACTTGACAAAAAGGGAAATATCAAGCCTGGCGAAATAAAATTCATGCGTGCACATGATA
>Ga0206936_1064_pt1 | contig 33600 bp, 34 predicted proteins | sample Alteio_BWOrgHeat_14_FD_152922 | JGI IMG/M metagenome (GOLD analysis project Ga0206936, IMG submission 152922) | Enriched cells from forest soil in Barre Woods Harvard Forest LTER site, Petersham, Massachusetts, United States -... | ecosystem: Environmental > Terrestrial > Soil > Temperate forest >... | reverse complement strand
TCGCATCTCGGGTGGAGCGGGATAATTTACCGCTTTGGGATATGTTTCATCCCCATCATTTGATTTATACCTTTCTAGGCCGGCTAGTTTTTTTATGGGGTAAGTCCAATGGCGCTTCCTGGGACGGCCTTGTTGCTCTTCAATTTTTTGATTTAATGACGGGTGCCTTAGGTGTCTTGATTGCTTTTCATTTATTGGTGCGCGAAACCAATGACCGATTAGTCGCGGCTTTAAGCGCTTTGGGTTTGGCTTTTAGTTTTAGTTATTGGTATTTTTCCACTTCGCCGGGTGTTCGTGTTTTCGCCACGGTGACCCCGCTCTTTGCCTGGTATGTTTTAACTTACGCTAAAAAGGCCCGGCCTTTATTTGGCCTCTGCCTGGGTTTGGCCCACGCCCTGGCGGTTCTCGGCCATCAAACCAACATTCTTTTATTACCCGCTTTTCTGGGCGGTATTTGGCTGATCGGGGAAAAGTCCGCCTGGGATAAAACCAAACTTACTTTGTATTACCTATTCTCGCTGACTGTTGGGGTATTGGCGGTTTATGGTTTTGTGGGCCGCTTTGCCTGCTACCGCATTACATACGCCAGCTGGGTTTGGTGGGTCTTTTCCTATTTTCACGTTCAGCAATGGGGGGGCAATTTAGACCACACGGGCATCAACATGAGCGGCTTTGCCATGGTCAAAGCTTTTTTGCAGGAAACCCAATTAACCAAAACGATGGAAACACCCTTCACCTTTTTAACCGCGCAAACCATTCTGATTTACGCTTTATGGGTTTTACTGGGCGCGTTGGTTTTGCGTTTTAAAGCCATTTGGAAAAATCAAAAACAGGTTCTCTGGGTGAGCTTTTTATGGCTCTTAGCCTTTGTGCCGTTTTTCATTTGGTGGGAACCCTGGAACATTGAGTTTTGGGTTTCGTCCACGGCGCCTTGCTGGATATTGATGGGAGTAGTGGTTTCCAGCCTATCTCAAAGCTTTTCACAGCCAGTTCTGCGATTTGCCAACCGGGTAGTGGTCGTTGGACTCTGGGCTGGAGTCATCACGCTGCTGTTTTTTTACAACTTTAATAACGTAGTTAACGCGTTGGGTCAGCCCGCCGCGGCGCCGGAAGCCAAACCGACGGTTCACGCCCATCAGCTTTTGTTGGATGCCTTAGATTGGAAAGTGAATAAACATGATCTTTTGATTCTGAATGGAATGAACACCATCCCTTTCTATATAGACCGTTATAAAAAGAGAGATTATTTAAACCTGCACACTTATTTGCGTAAGTATCAAAAAGCCGCCATTGAAGAAAAAGAAGCCGAAAAAACTAACGCGGTCAAAGGCAAGCCGATACCAACCCCCGAGCCTTTGGATCCCTGGGGGGATTTAACCAACCTGATGAAAGATCGTTGGGCGCATCATCATAAAGTCTGGGTCATGACCGAAGTGGTCGATGAAAAAGATGAGTGGCGTATGAAGTTGGAAAAACTAATGGGCCTGCCTTTGGGGCATTTGACGGATTATTTTAAAGGCTTTGAGTTGAAGCCTGTGGTTTATAAGAAGAATGTCTATTTCTATGAAATCATTCAACCCGAAGTGCCCACGCCGGAGCCAGACACTGAGCCGGAAATGGGAAAGGGTAAAAGCAAACGATGAGAAAGTTTTTTCCTAAACTTGTTTTGACTTTGATTTGTATGAATTTGGCCTTGAACGGTTTATGCGACCAAACGCCTACAGCGCCCGTGCCCCAGATCGTGGCAACGGCCCAAGCTTTTGCCAATTCGCCGACGGAAGAAGGAAAGCAAATCCCCACAATTGAGGCTGCCAAAGAAACCGTTCGGCCCAAGGTAACAACTGAAGCCGTTAAAGAAAACGCTCGACCTGTGGCAACAACCGATGCGGTTGAAGATGCCGCGAGTCAAACCACGGAAGAGAATAAGCCTGTGGTTTCTATATCATCAAAATCCACAGCCGAAATAACGGCCGAGCCCGAACCGAAGCGTGTTGAGAAGAACGCGATTATTGAGTTCTCGGTGAAGCCTACTGTTCCGGCTGTTCCACTGGTTCTTTCGTCCGCCAACATTCCCATCGAAAAAGCGGGGGATCAGGTATTGAAAGATCGCCCCTGGATGCAATCGCTTTATAGCTGGAGCGACAGTTTTAATTTGGATAAACAGTCTTTCAAAATGAACGAGGCTGGATCCTATTGTGTCGGTAACGGCAAAACATTCGCGCTATTAGGTTTATCGACGCCGCTTTGGTCCTGGTCGAATATTTACGGTGATTCTTATCAAGAACCGGATTTGGGCACGATGAAAATGAGCGTCACCCGGGCGGGTATTGACGCCTGGATGCCGGTTCAAAAAATTGGCTGGGTGAAGCATTCAGGTGTGGTACAGGTTCACGCTGAGGGGAAGGGCATCGTGGTGGAAAGTTACGATTTTGCCCCGGTTACCAGCCAGGACGAGCATTGGGATAATCCGGCCGCGCTGGTTCGGATCGTGCACATTGTGAACACGGGCGACAGCAAAGAAAACGATTTCGACATCGCTTTTAAAGTAACGTCCTCATGGAACGTCAAAATTCAGCCCCGCCAAGTGGGGAATGATTTGGTGATGGATCAAAAAGCCACCCACGCGAAGAAGCGTACCTTTTGGCGTCTGGGTTCTTTCGGTAACCGCAATATCCGCATTTGGGACGGGAGTCTGCATTACAGCGTTCCTTCTTTAAAACCAGGCCAGGAAACCTGGGCCGCGTTCTTTCTCACCTCGGCCCGGTCCTCAAAAGAAAATGACGATGTGACGAACGAGGTTCGCAAGCAAGGCGCTTTGGTATTGCTGGATAAAACTTATAGCTACTATCAAAACTGGTTTTCCAAAGGCGCGATTTTTGACGGCGATCCGAAAATCGCCGACTTGTTTGATATTGAATCCACCATCTTTAAGTGCCAACAGTCCCACAGCGGCGGTTTTTCGCCTTTGATTGGTTATTCCTATACTTGGATCCGCGACAACAATGGCCCTATCCGCTGGTTTTTAAAAACGGGGCATTCTGCCGAGGCTAAGCGGGCCATGGACTTTTTCTATGGTGTGGGCGCCACCATGGGATCTCTGCCTAATTCCATCCGGGTGGATTACCCGTTGGACTATCACTTAAAAGATCTTTCAACCATGCATGTGGAGCATGCCGAAACGCCCAATTGGATTGTGCTCCAATATTGGTGGTACTACCTGTCTACCGGCGATATTGATTTTGTCCGGTCCCGCTGGAACTATTTAAAGCGCTGTGTGCTGGGACAGGTAAACGTCGATGACCAATACTTTTTTCACCGGGACGAAACTTATCTTTGGTGTTTAGAGTCCCGCTGTTTTGACCAGACGCCTTTTCCCAATTACGATCTTTCAACTTACGCTTACGCGACGGATTCCAGTTTTGATTTGGTTTCGGCGGCAGAGCATTTGGCTTATATGGGTAAATTTATGGAAATGGACCGTGATGTGACTGAGCTGAAGCGTCTCGCGGACAGAGTTCGGTCTAAAGCGGAAAGTACTTATTGGAATGAAAAGGCGGGCTACTGGGCGCCGGCTCAATCACTTTTGGGGCCGCTTTATAACGCGCCCTTCGCGAATGTTTTGTTTAATCCGCTTTGGTGCGGCTACGCCCGTAATGATTTGGATCCGCTGGGTCTGACGCCGGACGCTTTGCTGAAGTCTGTTCAGGCCTTTAAAAATGCCTATCCCGCCTTAGGTAAAAAAGATGGTTTTTGGAAAACGACCCCCACGATGAGTTTTTATGTGGGGATGAACCCAGGGCAAATGCTTTATGACTTTTGCAAAGCCCGTTTAGCCTGGGCCGGAAAAGCCTATGAAGCGGTCCTGCGAACCGCCACACCCTCCGGCGAGTTCGCTGAAATGTATGACGGAGACGATCATCCCTGGAACCCGCCAATTTGGGGCATCGGCGCCAGCGGAAGAGTAAGGCCCTGGGAAGGCGGCTTAGATACTGAATCTATCCTCGAATACTTACTCGGTTTTGCCCCGGATGCGGGGAACAACAAGGTGGTTTTCTCACCGCATATGCCCTTAGACCGCAGCCATATTCAGGCGCAAAACCTCATGGTGGGAACGTCCGCCATTTCGATTGATATGAAGCGCAACAGTAAAAAAGAATGGCACTGTGTTTTTCACTTAAGCAAAGGCCAGCCGGTTGAAGTGATCGCCGATTTTTGGGCCGATCATAATTTGTTGAGCAACATTGAAGCGGTAGGGACGGTCGCGTGGGATAAGACAGTGGTAGACGGCCAGCAGCGTGATGCCCGCTGCCACTTTACGTTGGACGATAAGCAGGACGTGACTTTTGTCATCGTGGAAGATTCGGCCTTACCGGGTGACGAACTCAACCCGCCCAGTCCGCAAAAGTTTGAACCAGAGCCTTACAGTACGGAAAATGCCAGCGTTCTTCTGATGACATCGCCATCGGGCATTTTTAATAAGCACAAAAACACCAAGCCGGATGACTTTGTCAAAATCAGCCACTTAGAACTTAATGCCATTCAAAAAGTGACCAAGTCAGTCAGCTTTTTGGATATGGATTTGCCGATCTCGGCCAAAGACGTCGCCAATGGTTTAGTGGACGATAAAGGCCTGAAAGTGAAAATCGCTGTTTTGGGCCGGGGTGTTTTTTCCTCAGGTAAACATCATTTCAAACCAGTTTCTTATTGGGCGGATCCGCAGATCTCCGTGGCGGTTCAACGCTTCATTAAGGCGGGCGGAATTTTCTTTATTGGGCCTTCATTTCCGAATCGTGAAATATTGCCGGATTGGATGATCGCGCTCACGCACGGGGGCTGGGAAGAGGGCACCATACCTGACAAAGCGGTGATCGCTAATATTTCCAAATCGTCGGTTAAAGAAAAGCTGTGTGATGAGTTGAGCGTGGATAATCCGGGAAGCGAAAAGGGTCACGCTGTGACTTTTGAGGGCGCGACTTTTGAGGAAACTCAAAAATTGCCCGAAGGCGACTCGCCAAATAAATTGATTGAGGATAAGGGGCGCGGGTTTAAGGGTTATTACCAGTTCACGATGAAAACCATTCCGAACACAAGCCACCGTATGTGGATCAGGGTTAATACAGGCCACAATATTATCGGCACGGCTTTAATGGTTCAGGTGGGTGAAAAGTGGGCTCAGTTGGGAGTGCGCACTCAAAACGACGGCACTACCAGACACTTTGAGTCTTTATATTTTGAGGTGCCGGCCAAATATGTGACCGCTGATAAAACGACTTTCAAACTCGTCTCCAAAGACGAAGACGACGTTAACGCTTACCACCTATGGATTTATAAATTGGATCAAGTGGCGAGCCAAACCCTGCCTGAAATTTTGGGCTTTATCGGAAGCCAGGATATGGGATCGGTAGGCCACGGATTGATTCCCAAGTCGCCCCAGTGGAAGATTCCGCTGACGTTATCACAGCATCCTGATCAGGCGGCGTTAATGATTCTGAAAGTGGGAAATGGTTATTTGATCCGAAGCGAGATGGCGATTGAGGATTCGGGTAAAGTTTTGAAGTCTTTATTAGCTGAAACCGCGTCAGAAAAACTAAGTCAGGCGCTGGGTTCGGGAGAATAGGCTTTTTGCAGTAGGGTTATTTATCTGGTAAAGTATCCGCACTTAAAAGGAGTCGAGATGAAAGTGCCGTCATTGCCTAAAAAACAATTCGCGCCGAAAGCTCTGGAAACCGGGCTGCTTTTTAAACAAATGCCCTCCTGGTGGGTGACTCTTTACGCTTATGTACTGGCAGGTTTATTTATCTATGCCAGCCATCTCTTTTTCACCTGGCTTCCGCCTTACATCTATGAAGTGTTCAAAAACCTCCGCGGTTTGCCGACAACTTGGGCTGATCTGGGAATCTTTTGGGCCCAAAGGGGATTAACCGTCATCGCCATCGCGGCGGCCCTTTATCACCAGTTATGGCAAATCGGCACCCGTTACATTTTGACTGAACAAGAAATCCGGGTTGAGTCCTGGTTCCCGGTGCGCAAAGTATCCTCCATTCCTTTGGCGGCGGTTCGCCGTTACAGCTTTCAACAAAACCTGATCGCGGTGGTTCTCGATTTTGGAATGGTTGAAATTGATACGGCCAGCCAGAACGCGGTCACTTTACCCAATTGTCCTCAGCCTCAGATTTTTTTAGATCAATTAAAGCCTGTCGTATCAGCCCATTTAAAAAGCTAATAAAAAGGCAATCCTGCGTCGGTCCATTAACACTTGGAACTGCCCAGTGAAATCCCTATAATCCGACCCTCAATCTCTTGAAGGATTTATCAAATGGCCAGCAAAACGCCTCTTAAACCTAAATACTCACACATCGGCAAGGTCAGCTTGCGCGCGAAAGCCCAAGATACCCATGTGGCCGGTTCGTCTGTTCTTATCACGCCCAAAAAAGTAAAGTCGCTTTTGCCGGGCAGCAAAAAAGCTTATGAGGTTGTTCTTAAAGGCCGCAAAGAAGTTGAGGCTATTTTGGACAACAAAGACCGCCGTTTGTTTGTGGTGGTGGGTCCCTGCTCAATACATGATCCTCAAGCGGCCCATGAATACGCGACCCGCCTGAAAAAATTGGCCGCCATGGTGAAGTCCACCATTGTGATCGTCATGCGTGTTTATTTTGAAAAACCCCGCACGACCATCGGCTGGAAGGGTCTCATTAACGATCCTGATATGAACGACTCGTTCCACATTGAAAAGGGAATTTTGCAAGGCCGCCGTTTACTGCTCAAGTTCACTGAAATGGGCTTGCCTACGGCCACCGAAGCTTTGGACCCGATTATCCCTCAGTATCTGGCTGACCTGATTAGCTGGTCGGCTATTGGCGCGCGCACGACTGAATCGCAAACTCACCGTGAAATGGCCAGCGGTCTTTCCATGCCGGTTGGTTTCAAAAACGCGACCGATGGTTCGGTGCAAGTGGCCTTGAATGGTATCAAAGCGGCTAACACCTCGCACCATTTCCTGGGCATCGACCAGAATGGGAAGATTTCGGTCTTCCGCACGACGGGCAACCCTTACGCTCATACGGTTCTTCGCGGCGGCGCGAAGCCCAATTACGACGCGGCTTCCATCGCGGCGGTGGAGAAGGCTTTGTCTGACGCGGGCTTGCCGCAAAATATCGTGGTGGATTGCAGCCATGGCAACTCGAACAAAGACTACCGGTTGCAGCCTACGGCTTTTAACGCCGTTCTCGATCAAATTGAAAAGGGCAACGAGTCCGTGAAGGGCTTCATGCTCGAAAGCAACATCAACGAAGGCAATCAACCGCTTCAGAAAGACCGCACCAAGTTGAAATACGGCGTTTCCATTACGGACGCTTGTATCAACTGGGTTACGACTGAAGAGTTGTTGCTCTCGGCCCATCAACGTCTCAAGAAACTCTGGAACCGATAAAACTAAACCGATTTACCACCAAGGCACCAAGACACGAAGTTTTAAAGATTTTGTTTAGACCATTTTCTTGAGATTTTCTTGGTGCCTTCGTGTCTTGGTGGTGAACAAATTTTTGTTCTATTAAAGGTTCAATTATGGCTTCATTTCCAAAACTTCGCTTAACGACCACCTGGCTGATCCATCTTTTATTTCAAACCAAAGGTTACGGGTTAGAGAACATTCCCGCGACCGGTCCTTTTGTGGTGGTGTCCAATCACGCCAGTTTTCTGGACCCTTATCTGATCGGGTTTACCAGCATCAACCGCCAGGTTGGGTTTATGGCCAAAGAAGAACTTTTTAAAGTACCTATCTTTGGGTCAATTATCCGCTACTGCGGCGCCTTTCCGGTGAAGCGGGGAACTCGAGACGATTCGGCCATCCAGCACTTCCATGACTTTTTACACAGCGGTAAACCGCTAGTCCTTTTTGTCGAAGGGACCCGAACACTCACCGGTGAGTTACAGAAAGCCAAAAAGGGCTCAGGAATGTTGATTTACAACGCTAAGGTTCCGGTGATACCGGCTTATATTGACGGTACTTTTAAATGCTGGCCAAAAGGTCAATTATTGCCCAGGTCAGGTAAAACCTCGGTGACCTATGGCCCCACGATTAACCTGGATGATCTTTACCGTGAACCGGCGGACAAAAAGACCTATGAAAAGATCGCGACCCGAATGATGGAATCGATTGCCCGATTGAAGCCCACCCAAGCCTAATCCGCCTCACTTTTGCCCAAAAATTTACCCCCCTTTTATGCCCTGATGTAGAATGGGCGCCTCAGTATTTAAACCCGCTCCCAATGCAATTGGGCGCCAGAATTTGAGGTCTACCATGGCTGATTCACAAGTCCCCGAAATGACGATGGAGGAACTTTTAAACGAGGAAAAACGTGTTTCCCGAGGCCAAGTGGTCACCGGCGAAATTGTCCAGATTGGCGCCGATGAACTCGTCATCGATGTAGGCTACAAGACCGAAGGCGTCATCCCCCGCACTGAGTTTCAAGATATTACCGGCAACTTGCTGGTCAAGGTCGGCGACAAAGTTGAAGTCTCGATTGAACGCATGGCCGATTCCAACGGCAAACTCCGTCTCTCCAAACGCAACGTTAACCAAAGCCGTGTCTGGCAAGCTTTAGAAGAACAGCAGCAAGCCGGCCAACTGATTAAAGGCCGCGTCATTAAAAAAGTGAACGGCGGATTCCGCGTTGACTTAGGTGTCACCGAAGCCTTTTTGCCTTCCAGCCAGGTCACTCTTCAAAAAAATCCAGACGCTGAAGAACATATCGACAAGATTTACGATTTCAAAATTATCAAAATTGACCGCAGTCGCTCGAATGTGGTCGTTTCCCGCCGTCCTGTATTGGAAGTGGCTCGTGACGAAAGCCGTCTCAAACGTATTTCCGAATTAAATCCCGGCGACATTCTCGAAGGCAAAGTGAAGAGCCTGGTGAGCTATGGCGCTTTTGTGGATCTCAACGGTATCGACGGCCTCTTACACATCGCTGATATCGACTGGGGAAGAGTCAATAAGGTTGATGACTTCATTAAAGTGAACTCCACCGTGAAGGTGAAGATTCTTCAAGTCGATAAGGAGAAGGGCAAAGTCTCTTTAGGCATGAAGCAAATGCAGGCTGATCCCTGGGCCGAAGCCGACAAGCGTTATCACGCGGGTCAGGCTTTGGAAGTGGAGATCACCCACTTCGTGGATTACGGCGCGTTTGTGAAGACGCCGGATAACCTCGAAGGTTTCTGTCACATCACTGAAATTTCCTGGTCCAAGAAACTTAAAAAACCCTCCGAAATTTTCAAAATCGGCGAAAAGAAAAAAGCGCAGGTCATTGATATCGATGTGGCCAAGCGAAAGATCAATTTCAGCATCAAGCGCATGGAAAAGAGCCCCTGGGAACAAGTGTCTCAACGCTATCCCATCGGCGCGACCATTCAAGCGACGGTGACCAATGTGGCTGACTTTGGTTTGTTTATGGAAATCGAGGAAGGTCTCGAGGGTCTCTTGCACCAATCGGATATCGTTTGGGACAAGCGCACCAAGAATCCGCAAAAAGATTTCAAAGTGGGCCAGGCGCTCAGCGTGAAAATCTTAGGCATCGACGAAGAAAAGAAGCGCATTTCACTGGGCCTCAAACAAGTGGAAGGCGATCCCTGGGATAAGGTGGAAGAAAACTATAAAGCCGGCCAGGTCATCACGGCTAAAGTGACGCGTTTGGCTGAGTTTGGCGCTTTTGTCGAACTTGAAAAGAACATCGAGGGCTTGATTCACAAGACGGAAATCGCCCATTCTGTTCCTAAGAAGGTTGAAGACGCTTTGAAACCCGGCACTGAAGTCACCTTTAAGGTGTTAGGTGTGGATACGGGTAAGCGCCGCATCTCTTTGAGTATCAAAGCATTAACGGGCAAGGCGAGCAGCGATTCCAAGGAATCCGAGGAAGTGATGGTGGATGAAGAGGGAATGGTGATTCGCAAAACCGGTGCTTTCCAAAAAATGCTCAAGAAGTTCCTCAAAAAAGCTAAAGAAGAAGAGGGGCTCGAGGAAGACGAATACTAATAAATGATGCGTCTTTCAACATGGAAGCAATCATTGAAAATTTCTGGGGTTTTATTGGCGGGCTTTCTTCTGTTTCCAGGGGGGAGCTGGGCTGATAAGGGCATAGACGACCCCAGTCTGTTTGAGCAGGGGACCGCGCTTTTAAAAGCCAGAGCCTATCACATGGCTTTGGATCGCTTCTTTCTCGCCGGTGAACTCAGCCACGATGACGCTGTCAGGGCCGAGGCTCTTCGGTGGACAGGCGAAGCCAACCTCCGCGATAAACATTACGACATCGCCTATCACGATTTTTTAACTTCTCTCCGGCTGGACCCACTCTCCAATAACGCCTCCGCGGCCGAATTTAAATCAGCGATCGCGTTGGTTTACGGCAAAAATTACAGCGCCTCGCTGGAGCATCTCAACAATCTCGAAAAACAAAATAAAGACATCGTGGCCCTGAGCGATATTTATTTCTGGAAAGCCGAATGTTTTTATCAGATGGGGCAGTACGGCGACGCTCTTAAAATTTATGAGACGATCCTTCGGCAAAATCCAAAATACCCCCATACCCAATTGGTGAATTACCTGGTGGATTGGTGCTATTTCCAGGAAAAAGAATACGATAACGCTTATGAAGGTTTTAGTTCTCTCGCCAGTAAAGCCAAAGATCAAAACTTGGCCAAGCTTTCGGCTTTTCAGGCGGCGGAATGCCAGTTCTGGCAGGGTCATTATGATGACGCTCAAAAGGCTTACTCGCAGTTCGCCCAAACCTACGCGGGTGACAATATGGAACCGGCGGCTGATTATGGATATGGCTGGTCTTTGGCCAAGCAAGACAAACATCTGCAAGCGGCCAAAATCTTTCAGAAAATTGTCACGGACTTTCCCAAGCATCCCCTGGCGCCCTGGGCGGCGGTTCGGGCGGGCGCGGAAGATTACGCGGGCAATAATAATGACGCGGCCCGAAAAGACTATGAATCCGGTTTGACGCTGGCCAATGGTAAAAGCCCAGTGGATTTTTTGGAATATGGCCTGGGCTGGCTGGATTACGCTGAGCAAAATTATGATGAGGCGATTGTCGAATTTCGAAAAGTCGAAAAGTTCAGCCCGCAAAGCCCGCTTTATTGGAACGCGCTTTACCTGCACGCCGGCTGCCGCTATTTACAGGCCAAATATGATGACGCCAAAAAGATGTACGATCAAATCGTCGATCCCGCACCGTCTGATTTGGTCCAAGACGCGACTTATTGGGAAGGTTGGTGCGATTACGCCGCGGGCCGCTACGACCGCGCTTTGAAACAGTTTCTTTTTGTCTCTCAAAATACCCAGGGTGAGGCTCAAACCCGCGGCTTTTGGGGCGCGGCGGAAGCCAGCTATGAACTGAGCCAGTACGCCAAGGCCGCGGATTTTTACCAGCAGGCGCTAAAAAATAATCCTAAAGACGATTTGGCCGCGGACTGTTATTCAGGTCTGGGCTGGAGCCAGTTTCAGCAGGAAAAATACACCGAAGCGATTGAAGCTTTTAAAAACGTGATTGAAAAAAATCCGGGTTCAGCTCAGGAAGCCGAGGCTGTTTTACGCATCGCGGACAGCTATTACAATCTGCACGACTACGAAAAGGCCGCTGGCCGCTATCAGGAAGCCCTGGGCAAAAATATCGGCGACAAAGCGATGGATGCCCGCGAACAATTGGGCTGGTGCGCTTACCGTCAAAATCAGTTCAGCCAGGCTCTCAGCATTTGGGACGAGTTGATTCAGAATGATGATGCCCAGGACCGCCGTTCCCGGCTCATTTACTGGTCCGCCTGGGCCCACTTCCGCGCTAAACAATTTAAACAAGCCCAGGAAATGTTCGCGCGGGTGGAGGCGGACTATCCACTGGATACACTGGCTCCCGAAGCCCATTTGCGCGAAGGGGACTGTTTTTTCAATTTAAAACAATTCAAAGATTCTAAAGAGGTTTACCAAAGCTTTATCGACCGTTATCCCGGCCACGCGCTTTTGCCTGACGCGATGTATGGCTTGCAATGGTCCGATGAAAAATTGGGCGAAAGAAATGAAGCCTCCAGCGCGGCGCAAAGCTTTCTTAAAAAATTTCCTGATAGCGCCTTCGCGCCCAGCATTCAATACCGCTTAGCCGATACTTTCTTCCAAAATAAGAAATACAAAGACGCCATTGAGGCCTACACGCTTTTGCTCCAAAAATATCCGGATTGCACTGAAGCGCCTAAAGCCATGTTCTGGAAAGCCACCGCTCAGGCTAAATCCGATATGAAATCGGAAGCGATCACTTCCTTTACGGACATGATCAAAAAGTATCCGGATGACGCGCTGGCGCTGGAGGCTCAATTCAGCCTGGGTTCGCTTTACTTTGACGCTGGTGATTTTAAAAACGCGCTGACCAACTATACGCATATTTTTAAAACCAATCCCTCCCATCACCTGGCGACCCACGCGCTCTTTAATAGCGCGGTTTGCGAGAAGGAATCAGGCGATACCGAAATGGCTTTGGAATATTTTGAAAAACTCGTCAACGACTACGAAAAAGATCCGCTGGCTCCCGATGCCAGTTTGCAGGCGGGTATCTTGCTGGAAAAACTTGATAAGCCTGAGAAGGCTTTGAAGGCTTATGAGTTTACGATGAAGTCAAAAGACCAGGCGCTTGCCGCCGAAGCCGCTTTCTATCACGCGGATCTTCACAAAACCATGAAAGAGTATGAACCGGCGATCAAAGAGTTTAATTCCATCATTACCACTTACCCTGATCAGGACCAGTGGGTGGTCACGGCCTATGCCAAAGTGGCTGAATGTTATGAGGCTCAGAAAAAATATCAGGATGCCGCTGATACTTATAACCGAATTCTTAAATACACGAAGGTCAAAGCCTTTAGAACCGCCACGCTGAAGCGCTTAAAGGCGCTGAAACCTTTCCTGCACCCGGCCAAAAAGAAAGTTCATGAACCGGATCCAGTTCCCGGAGAACCGGAGACGGATAAATGATGAAAACTAAAACCTCGTTTACCACCAAGGCACCAAGACACCAAGAACGCCAAAGAGAATTCATAGAGAAGTCATTAAGGTTAACTTGGTGTCTTGGTGCCTTGGTGGTGAAAATATTAATGGTTTCTTTATTTGCGGTTACGGTTTCTGCTTTTGCTGAGGATTTAGCCACGCCCATTATTCAACCAACGGTTGAGCCGACGGCCGAACCGACGATCGAGGTGCTTGAAACTCAAACAACCCCTGTCGCCATGGACAGTCAAAATCCGTCTCAGGCGGAAGGTTCCAAAGCTCCGGTGACCAGCCGTCCCACAGCCGTACCCAAGTTTTCATTGCCCGATGTGGTGATTACGGGCGTGAATGAGTTAACGATTGGAGCCAAACGGTCCGAAGCGGTTGAAAACGACGTGAGCTGGGGAGCTCAAAACTTAACGGATTTAAACCGTTCCTCAGATGATTTGCCGGGGCTGAATAAATCCTTAACCGCTTTGTCCACGCAAGACGGCGGGACGCCGACCGATACGACCCTTATTCTTCATGGGGGAGCGGGCATTCCGGGCACTTTGGGCGGTTGGGGTCTCTTTGGTAAAGACTTTAGCGATATGGAATATCTCCTCTCGGGCTATTACTCCACCTGGGGCGGGCAAGCCACCAATGGAAGCTTTGACGGCGACCAAAAATACCGTTTTGGAGGCGAGTTCAAGCTAATGCCGGCGGATGATATTCAATTCCGGGTATCCATCTATTCCTCTCAAGTCAGCGCCACGCTGCCTTATCAAGGCGCCATTCAAGAAATACATCAGGGATTGGATATTAATGCCAATCTTAATTGGAAGTTGTCTAACGCCTGGCGCACCGAATTGCTCTTTAACAATAAGGTAACGACGCTCAATTATTGGGATCAAAGCACGATGAATAATCAGGTTCAGGAATATGACGGACGCTTCAAACTCATTGGTGAGGAAATCGATCCTTTTTGGAACGCATTCACTTTAGAGGCGGGGGATTATCAATCCACCTCCAACTTTACGGTGGCGCCTTTCACCCAATACAACCTGGCCTGGGCAAACGCTCAATCGCGGTTTAATTTCTCTGAAAATTTAGACCTCAACTTGTCTCTCGAAGGCCAATCGGGCAGCGGGCCGAATTTGAACTCGAAACTATTTCCGGCGGTGAGCGCCCGCTGGCGTTTTGTGGAAAATACCCAGGTGACCGCTTATTGGAAGACCGCTCGAACCCTGGACCGCTTTTTTGACACTTTCATGAACATGGAACACATCAGCCCCGAATCCGAACTACCCGTGGCAACGGAAAACACCGGTGAGTTTGGCGCCAAACTGACTCATCGGTTGGATGAAAATGTTGTTTTAAACCTATCCGCTTCCTCGGCCCAACTTCAAAATTACCATCAGTGGACGGATATTAACGCGGTCAGCCCTAACTTTATCGAGACCTATTCCACCTTGTCCGCCGTTCAGTTAAACCGTTTTACCGCCGATTTAGAATGGAAACTGGACCAGGTCTTAAAAACTAATTTTCAATATCAATGGACTCAGGGCACGAACAATTCCGGTAATAATTTCAACCTGACCTTCTTGCCCCAAAATCAGGGCGTGGCTTCTATTACCCGCGCGGACGAACAATGGGAAGGAACCTTGGCTTTGGTGTTAGTTTCGGACCGCCAGGCCCTGGATGCGGCCACCCTGGATCTGCCGGCCTACGCGACATTTAACCTGAGCGCGGCCTATCATTTTGACCGTGGTTTTTCGTTGTGGTTTAAAGGCGATAACCTGCTGGGCTCCAGCTATGTGTTGGAACCCGGTTATTTGGAACCCCAGTTTCATTTGCGCGGGGGTATTGAGATAATCTTTTAAACATAAGGCGGTTTTCACCACTCCCCCGAAAGGGGATTTTTTTGATCCCCGAATCTTTTTGTAGGGGACAAGGCACCAAGACACCAAGGAAGTCTTAATGTGGAATCTTGAAAATCAAAGTTAGGTTTTGTCTTACTTGGTGCCTTGGTGTCTTGGTGGTTAAATGAAGTTCTGAAGGTTTTTTTAGATTATTGGTTTAAGTTCAAACAGGAGGACGTCTGTGGCACAAAATTTTTCTCTCTTTGAAGTGATTTTAAAAGGTGGATGGGCCATTGGTATTTTGGTCTGTTTATCCATTATCGTTTTCGCGATCCTTTGGGACCGCCGTGGTTATTACAAAAAGAACCTCAAGCGCCGGGAAGATGTGATGGATTCTTTGCGGTCTTATTTAAGCCGCCGCAATTACACCGAGGCGCTGGAAGCTACCGATCGTAACGCTTCGTTCCTCGACAAAATTATTCACGCCGGGTTAGAGGCCAAAACCGAAAAGAACGATGTGAAACAGGCCATGGAAAGGGAAGCCAAAGCCCAACTGATCAAGCTGGAACAGCGCTTGCCCCTCTTAGCCACCATCGGCTCCATTGCCCCCTATGTGGGTCTGTTTGGAACAGTTTTGGGCATTATCCGCGCCTTCCAAGACCTGGCTTTGGCCAACTCCGGCGGCGCCGCCGTCGTGTCGCAGGGTATCGCGGAGGCGCTTATCTCCACCGCTGCCGGCCTCTTTGTGGCCATCACGGCTGTCTTCTTTTACAACCTGTTTCAAGCCCGCCTCAATGTGGCGGCGCAAGAAGCTGAAATTGTCATTTCTGAAATTGGCGAACGTTTAGAAAGTTAAACAAAAGGCGGCTTTACCACTCCCCCGAAGGGGATTTTTTGATCCCCGAATCTTTTTGCAGGGGACAAGGCACCAAGACACCAAGGAAGGCAGAAACAATTCAGATTAAAACGTTAAGGTTTACTTGGTGCCTTGGTGTCTTGGTGGTGAAAATAGGTTTAAAGGTTTAATTTTAAGGAGTTGCTTATGCAAAGCCGTTTACGGTCTCCGGGAAAACTGGTTGCAGAAATCAACACCGTGCCTTTTACGGATGTGGTTTTGGTGTTGTTGGTCATCTTTATGGTCACTACGCCCTTTATGTTTCAAGGAAGCTTCCAAATTAAGCTTCCTAAAGTAGCCGCGCCGTCACCTAACTTGCCCGAAACCATTACTATCACGGTGGCTCCCGGCGATAAGGTGTTGCTCAATGATAAAGAAGTTACTTTGGATGAATTAACGAGCCAATTAAAAACAATGGTTCAACAAAAGCCGTCGGCTATCGTGATGATTAACGCTGATAAATCAGTCACTCATGGGTCAGTGACCCAGGTGATGTCCCGCGCTTATGTGGCCGGTGTTACCAAAGTCGGCATCGCGGTGGAGATCGACAGTCAAAATAGCGCTACCGTACCCGTCAAGCTCGAAACTGCCAAGTAATAGGACTGCCCGTGGATAAGCGTTTCTCAAAATCCATTTTTTACTCGTTTCTGCTTCATGCGGCTATTTTGCTGATGATTTTTTTGATTTATCACTCCTTTATGGTAGTTCAAACACCTTTGTTGATGGATCTCACCCTCATCGGCCAAACCTCTCAAGGTAATGGAATGGGAGCGCCCTCGGCCCAAAGCGGTCAGATTCCTCAGGCGGAAAAAACCAACAATAATGAAATGCCCGCGCCGCAAAAGGAAATTGTGAACCCTTCGGTGGATAACTCCGAAAGGCCCGAAGTCGCGATGAAAAAAGTGAAGAAGAAATCCACTAAGAACAACACGCCCTCTGACGCCGATTTGGAAAAACTCAACAACGCCGCGCCGATCGGTATGGAAAATCAAAAAGAAGCTTCTACTGATATTAAAACTACTGAAGGTGTGGGTCATCAGGGCATCGTGGGCGCGCCTGATGGAGACGTTAATATTGAAGGTCAGTTAGCGGGCCGACAGGTCATCCGCAAAGTGAATCCTATTTATCCCGATTGGGCTAAAAAGCAGGGGATTGAAGGCGCAGTTAAGTTTCAGCTCACTGTTTTGCCTAACGGGCTTTTAAAGAGTGATGAGATTCAGCCAGAGCAAACCTCGGGTTATCAGGAGTTGGACCGCTTGGTATATGACGCGCTGATTCAGTGGGAATTTGCTCCGCTACCGCCAGGAATGGTTCAAGAAAACCAATCGGGCGTAGTGACCTTTACCTTTAATTTGAAAAACCAGGCTCAGTAAGTGGTTTTTAAACCGTGGTAGACTATCGGCGTTAAAAGTATCTGAAAGGGTTTTCAATGGCGAACATCGCGGTCATCTTTCCAAATGAAGGCTCCCAATATGTGGGCATGGGCAAAGAGTTTTACGACCGTACGGTCAATGTGCGCAACTATTACGATATTGTTGAAAAGCTTTTAGACATTAAAATCGCCCGTCTTTCATTTTTAGGCCCTAAAGAAGATTTACAGCCTACCGCCATGGCTCAGCTGATTACCTTGCTGGGCGACGTGTCCTTTTACGACCCTTTCTTTCAAAACAAACGAAAAGCCAATTTAATGATGGGTATCGGCGTCGGCGAAATAGCCGCTCTGGTCGTGGCCGAATGCATTCCTTTTCCTGTGGCGTGCCAATATATCGTTAAGCGCGCTGATCTTATTGATCAGTTCGCCATCAAGCACGGCGGGCAGAATGTGCTCCTTAGCGGTGTGACGCTGGATAAGATCGAGCCGCTGCTTAATCCGCCTACAGGCCAAATTCTTCTCACCCAATTATTGGCGCCCGATACCTTCATTCTTTGGGGCCCGCCGGCGTCTTTAACGCCGCTGATGGATCGTTTCAAAAACATCCGAACGGTTCGCAGCACCATCCTGAGCCCTCGCGGCCCGTTGTTTTCGTCGATGGCCATCGAGCTGGAACCCCAGTTTGACGCGCTCTTAACCGAGTGCCTGGGTGAACAACGTCTTTTCCCACCTAAAGTTACAACCCACCGAGTTTCCGATGGGGAACAGATCAATTCACCGACTGACGTCAGAGATGTTTTAGTGAAACAATATTCGACCCCGGTCGATTGGACCCGCGCGGTTCGTTTGGTCATCGACCGTGGTTTCCGTACCTGGGTTGAAGTGGGCCCCAAAGCCATTTATGGCGATTTTATCCGTAAGATCGACAAGAACAACCGGGTTTGCAATGTAGAGAACATGAAGAGCCTCTCGATTGCGGTGCAGGTAACTAGTTCTTAAAAAAGTAATTCATGAAAAATATAAAACTGAAGATAGCCAGCTGTCAGTTTCCGGTAACAAGCGACATTTCCAAAAACAGTAATGCCATTCAACGCCTTATGCGTGAGGCGGCAGCTCATAACGCCGACATCGTTCATTTTCCTGAAACGGCTCTTTGTGGCTGGGGTAAATGGAATAATCCTGCGTTCAAAAAATTTGATTTTGCGGTTTTGCGAAAAGAAACAAGCGTTATTCAAAAGTTAGCCGCCCAAAAAAAGATATGGGTCATTCTCGGATCGGCTCATCGGCTCGGTACGGATTTTAAACCCACTAATTGTCTTTACGTGATTAACGACAAGGGCAAAATCGTTGACCGTTACGACAAGTCTTGGTTGATTGAAGGAGATGAAGCGAAGACTTTTACTCCGGGTGATCATTTGGTCACTTTTAATTTGGGTGGAGTTTGCTGTGGATTAATGATTTGCAACGACACCAATTATTTACAAATGTTCAATGGTTATGCGCACCAAAAAGTAAATCTGCTTTTTGTTTCTATGGGACACGCTGGATTCAAAAATGATTTGGCGAAAATAGAGCATCGCAATAGTCCGCTTCTTGCCTTCTATTACCATATGTGGATTGTGGTAAGTAATTCATCGCTCAAATATTCTGGTTTGGTGACGCATCTTTCCAACCCAAATGGTATGGGAACTTTAGCGAAAAGTCTGAAACGGCACACAACGGGTATTTTGTATCATGATTTTAAAAATTCTAGTTTTGCCAGTCTCATGAAAAATCGATTACAAAAATTAGACTTGCGGGAAGTTTTTCATAACGGTAAACCATCGCGTCATCCTCGTGCAATTAACAGAGAAGCTCTGCCTTAAACGCAAAAGGGCAGGTCAGTCAGTTAAGGATGTACTACGCCGCTTTAATCATCCCCAATATCGTCAAAGCCGCGATGTATAGCGGATCCACAAAGGGTTTCATTTCCTCAAAGTGCTCCACGCCCTTGGGGGTGATGGCCAAATAGAAGTCTGATTCGCCAAAAGACCAGTCTTCGGGTTTGCGGGTGGCGTCCAGCTTGCGCTCCACATAGCCCAGGTCTTGAAACACCAAACCGGCATATTCGGGGGTGAAAGCAATTTGTCCCGGAACGACTTTGACTGATTTTTCCTTTTGCATGGGCCCTCTCCTAGATCGATATCAACCTGTCTGACTTAAGGTAGTATACAAGTGTATACCATCTTGTCAAGACTACAAATGAAGATGGCCAAGGCTTACAATGACAAGCAGTAACCTTTCAGCGGCCAAGAGCGTATTGATCAATAAGCCGCCGGATATCTTTTTCAGCGGGGAAGAAGGCCTCGGATGCGTCATGTTCAACCAGTTTTAATGTTTCTTGTGGCGGCGTTTTTGTTTCTCACCATCGCCCTGCAATCCTCCATGCCCGAACCAAGTTTTGGTAAAAGCGCCGCGCCTGCCGTTGAGGTGATCACGGTGACCGAAGATAATTTTCAAGCGGAAGTGATTAAGTCAAAAGTGCCGGTGCTGGTCGATTTTTTCGCGGTGTGGTGCGGCCCCTGCCGCATGTACGGTCCCATGGTGGATCGACTGGCTCAAAAATACGCGGGCCGTTTAAAGGTCGTGCGGGTCGACGTGGATAAAAGCCCCAGTTTATACGCGGCCACCCAGTCGCAAGTGGTGCCGACGACTTTTGTGTTCAAAAAAGGCAAGGCAGTAGACCGGTGGGAAGGTGTTCCGCCCGAGTCGGACATCGAAAAAGAATTAGCTCAATTCCTTCCCAAGTCCTCCAAACCGGTTCATGAAAAGTAAAAACCACGCTAAAAGTTTTTTAGACAAATACCGTTCCCTCCAAAAAACAAAGCACGCCCAAATGCTGGGTCTGCGGTCCAACCGCCGGCGAGACATAGGTCATCAGTTAAAACTCGAACAGGCTGAAAAGGGTCTCAATTTTATTTCCAGCGAAGCCCATCTTTACATCGTTAAACGGTCCCGAAGCTGGCGGGTGTTTGTAAACCGCGAAAGGGTACTGGGCAATCTGGTTTCCAGCCAGGCTCTTTGCTTTAACCTTTTTACCAATCTCAAAATGGGCGTCCTTCAAAAAGACCCGGCGGCCAGCCAGATGGTCAAAAGCATGTTTCCCTCATTGCCCATCGACAAAGTCGTCAGTGTGGATTTAGAAAAACTTCCCAAAATCGAGGGGTTTAAAAAGGTGGCCACCTCCTTTGACGCGGTCATTGTTTTTAAAGACGCTCAAGGTGTGGAATCCATTCTTGGTATTGAAGTGAAATACTTGGAAGGGTTGGATGAAAAGCGGGTGGGCGGCGGCAAAAGGTGGCATGCCCTGGCGAAGAGTTTTGATATTTTTAACGCCAAGGGATTGGCGGCATATCCGCCTCAGTCGGGTTTTAACCAAATTGCCCGCAACTTTCTATTAACCCTGGCCTATGCCAGGTACCCGCAAAAGAAGGTTTATAGTTTTACCCTGGGCCTGGCGGATGACAAAGAAACCCAAACTAAAGTGACTCGGTTTAAAAAGATGCTCAAAAAGCCTTTCGGCAATATGGTGCGGTTTGTCCCGCTGGAAGAGGTGGTGGAAAAGGGTTTGATGGCGCCTAAAGGGTTATATCGAGATGTTTTAGAGAGGTTTAAAACTCGGTACTTTTGTTAGGGTCTAAATAAGGTAGGATAGATCAGGTTTTAGACGCGAATTGAGATAAGGGCTTTTCAAACATCAGCCCTGCATCCGCCTCAGTTAGTAGTGAAAGGCGGCTTTTTATTCCCACTTATAAAATTGTTCATTTCACGGCGCCGGGTATCGATGTGGTCATTTTTCCGGTAACGGGTTCGTTCGCTTTTAGATCTAAAGAAGAACAGCTTTCCATGATCAGGCTCTTTCAAGCCAAGTCCAAAGCCGCGGGTTTTAAGGGCAACGTGGCGGTCGTCTGGGATGGGGAAGGCGGCAAAATGAATTTTATCGCTCCGCCCAACCAGCAGGGCTTTTTTGAAAGCGTCACCTCCTCGTTTATCGAAGCCAATCTCAACAAAAGCATTTCCTGGTAACGGCATAAAAAAAGCCTGAACGGAAAGTTCAGGCTTGATAAGCTCGATATTAAACGGTTCTATTTACGTTTTTTGCTTTTGTTCTTGTTCGCCTTCTTTTCTCTCTTAGCCATGGAACCCTCCTTGCTTCGCAATTCGTGTCCCACTCTAGCTCATTTAGCCATGGCCGCGTCTGATTATTACTAGTTCAGCCTCAGTCCTTTTCCATCCCTGGGGCCCGCGGCGAACCAGATGATTAAACCCAAAACAGGCAGCACGAAAACCAAGAGGCACCACAAAACCTTGTTGCCGGTTGGCAAACTGCTCCTGACGATATTCACAATGGCGAAAATGTCCGCGCAAAAAATAAGTAAACCAATCAAGCTCGTAATCATGTTTGTTTTCCTTTCAAATTAAATCCCATCTGTTCCGGTCGAACCGGGATGGTTAATGCACTTCAATGTGAGGCGGGTGAATCACCACATCGTTTCGATGTTCGTTGTAATACCAAAGAAAGAAGATGATGGCGATAACCACGACGACCCCTGAAACGGGCAAGTAAATATTGCCTTCGCCTTTACTATTTTGGAGCAGTTTCATTTGTTTTCTCTTTCAAAGCGTTTCTGTAAGGAAATATAAAGCAAGGAATGTGCCCGTGTAGAAAGGGTCCCGTGCCAGCCGAAGGATCATTTTTCGAAGCAAATGGCCCTCGTTATATCGATATTCAATAGAGCTTTTACAATTATTCGAACAGCCCCTATCAAACCGATAACCGAAAATTCAATTTGATAGGGGTGATAGCTTCTAACCGGGCGAGACTTTTCAATTGAGTGGTAAAAAGCTCATTTTGGGTAATTTTTCATGTGAAAAATGTTGTGAATAACGGTCATTCAATAAAAGAAGCCGCCACGGGATCGTCGGGATTGGGTACATAACTTGCTTTAATAAATCTCAATACCAAGTCACGAAGGAGAAGAACATGAGAACGATCGACAAATGGCTGGCCGGCCTTCTATTGGTGCTGATGGGCTTCGCCTCGGGCTGCGCCGCTACTCGAACCGGCACCATGGCCGGCACGGACAGCCAAAGTCCGGCTGTTTCAACGAATGAAAAACCTTTGGGCGCCGATTATGGCGCGGTGAATAAATACACCGCCAAACAATCGCCGAAAACTTTGGACGCGATAGACGCCGGCCAAACTTCCACGGGCAACGGCACACCGCCCTCCACCGGCAGCTCCACTGGCGACCCGGTGAATCAGTAACGAAACAAAGAAATAGCAGGTCAAACTTGCATCAAAATTAAAGGAGCCGTTATGCCACCGTTCACACTGCCGCAACTACCCTATGGGAAGGACGCGCTTTCGCCGCACATTTCGGCGGAAACCTTGGAATTTCACTATGGCAAGCATCACCAGGCCTATGTGGACAACCTCAACAAGTTAATCGCCGGGACCAAATACGAGAATAAGGATTTGGCCGATATCGTTAAAAATACCAGCGGGGCGCTGTTCAATAACGCCGCCCAGAATTGGAACCACACCTTTTATTGGAAAAGCATGAGCGCTGAAAAGAACCAGTCGCCCAAAGGCCCTCTGGCCCAGGCGATTGATCAAAATTTTGGAAGCTACGCGGAGTTTGAAAAACAGTTTGCCGCCGCGGCGGTAGGCCTGTTTGGATCGGGATGGGCCTGGCTGGTTTTGCTCAAAAATAAAAAGTTGAAAATAGTCACCACGGCCGACGCGAAAACCCCCATCGGCACCGCTTCGGGCACGCCCTTATTCACCATGGATGTGTGGGAACACGCTTATTACATTGATTACCGCAACGCCCGGGCGAAGTATGTGGAAGGTTTCTGGAAAGTTTTGAACTGGAATTTTGCGGGAGAAAACTTTGATCAGTCCATGGCGGTCAAACGCCCAACTGCATGGAAGCAACCCCTCAAAAAGAGCTCCAAGCGATTTCGGAAATAACAGACGCTTTGAGTAACCGTTTAAGACAATTTTAAATTTTGAATTCTCAATTTTAAATGATTGAGATTCTCTTCGTGAATGTTTTTATTTTAAGCCTTTAAAAATGAACGTCCCAATGGGACACAACAATTCATAATTCAAAAATTGAGAATTTAAAATTATTTTTTATTATGGTTTGTCCGCCGGCGTTGCCACGATTGGCGGCTGTGTTCCGCCGTAGGTTCCTAAATGACCTTCTCGCGAGATGTGCCTGATGTAGAACAAGAGAAGACCGAAAATCAGCAGGCCGCCCAGAAAGGTGCGAACGTAAACATTCTGGTGAAAAGGCGCGTTTTTGTCGCGGTCGACTAATTCCTTTTCAAACTGATTCTCTTTCGCTTCTTCCGCAGGGGTGGGCGGGGTGGTGTTCGGCTGGTCGGGTGCTTTCATGGGTTTTTCTCCCTTATCAGGTTTTGTCTTGTTGTCTTGCCATCGTCAGCTGATCAATCACGTTAGTCTTACTTAATCTTTTTGGCACACTAGAACTCAGGCTTCTTTCCACATCATCGTCCTCGCTATAGAGGTTGCTTTGAAGTTCCAGCTCGGCCTCAAGCCAATCTTCGGTTGGGTCGCCGCCCTGGCGCCCCCGGTTGAGCCACTTGTAATAAGCGGCTTCCTCAATGCTGTGGGGGTCGGCAAAGCGAAAGGATTGATCAAGCTTCGTTTGTTCTTTTGATTTGGTGTGTGGCATCAAGACATCCTTTATTGAGTTTCTGTTAACGCTGGTTTTTGTTCCCGAGATCCCGAATATGCTCTTCAAACAAGTTCTCAGAATTGTCGTTTTCGGCCACAGGGCGGCCTTTAGCATCAACGGAGGGGCTGGTGGAGGAGTTTGTTTCTTTGGTCTTCGCCCCGCTTTTATGCAGTGATTGATGTTCGGCTGGTTTGGTATTTTTTTTCATGTGAAACTCCTGTGGGGTTTGAGCTCGTAAAATTAAACGACAGGCTAATTTAAAGCATAAAACGGGCCAAGGAAGACCGGCGCTTTGATAGATATTTTTTGAGATTTTGATTTCGAGACTGGGAAAAGCTATCAAATTGAAAATCGATGAATCGTTTTGAGAATGGTTTTTTGTTTTGGCGGTTTATGCCAATGAATTCGCGATGGGGAATGGCACCTTACTTGCTCTACTCACCCCTGTGGTAAAGGCGACAGTCGCCGGAAATGGTAGGTTTCAAATGAAGAAAATCATTTTGAGTTTGTATGTGGTAGTGACGGCGGTTTTGGCGACGACCAATATGGGTTGTTACGCCGAAATTCGTGGTCCCCGGTGGCATTATGACCATGATTACGACGACGGTTATCGTGCGGGCCATCCATGGCATGAAGATCGCCATGACTGGGATCGTTAAACTTTTAACGTTGATCTGTTAATCGAAAGGCCGGTTCTGAAAAGAGCCGGCCTTTTTTTATGAATGACGAAGTTCTCACAAAATAGACCACCCCCCTTTACTTCGGTGAATCACTTTAGACAAAATCAAAAAAGAGGAAGGCCGCCTGACAGCGGCGCTGGGACTGACACAATTTGTTACAAAATGAAACAAGTCCGAGAAGATTTCTTTTGCTCCACCATCTATAAGTATCAATATCGGTAAAGCCGTACGAAAGGGGATTGCTCATGCAAGACAATCAGCTTCAGAAAAGTATTTTTCATCTTACCAGTGTGGTCACGAATTACTTTCCCCGGGCCGGCGCCAAATTTTTTGATTTTACCGTGCTGCCGATTGTGGGCAGCTCGCTTCTGGTTCATCAAATATTTGAGAGAAACCGCAAGTTTTTGGGCCGGGCCCCCTTTCAAAGAATCCTGGTTATTCCGGATATTCACATTGGCGACGCCATCATGATGCAGGCGGCGGTTCAGGCCTTTAGAGACTTTTTTCCGGAGGCCCGGATTGATTATGTGGTGAAGAAATCAGTCGCCGAGCTCATCGAGGGCAACCCGGCCATCAGCCATCTTTATCCCCTGTTTACCGGTACGGTTTTTCCCACTGACGAGGATGTGGAAAGCATTAAAAAACTGATCGCTGAAAATCATTACGATCTTTGCCTCAACTGCTCGCCTTTTTTTGAGGATTCACGGCTTTTCCCTGAGGATCAAAAAATCATCAACTTTATGACCGTCGCGCCCCAGCTGATGATGAACGAAAAGAACAAGACGGGGATTAACCATTTTCTTTTTCAGGCCTACGAGTTTGTTCAAAAACTGCTCGAGTCCAATTTTAATATCCGTCCCTTTGTTTCCTTTACGGGGGTGGGCTTGAGCCTTTCAGACAAGGCTTTTGAAAAGGCGGAAAACTTCATCTCCACCAGCGGCGTTCCGCATGGCAAACCAATTATTTTCTTTAACCCTGATACCGCTTCGCCTTACACCTTCATTCCCATGTCTTATCAGGTCGAAATACTCAAAAAGATATTAGCGATGGATGTATCTTTACTATTGGGCTCTGGTTTTACCCATGCGGGCGTCGAGCAGAAATTGTTGGAGTCTTTGTCGCTGGAAGAGCGCCAGAAAGTCTTTGTGGTGCCAACCAGCCTGCCGATTGACGCCTATGCGGCTTTGACCGACTTCGCGGATGTGTTTATGACGGGGGATACGGGCCCCTTGCATATCGCCGCGGCCCGTAAAAACTCAAGATCCGGCCATGTGAAGTTTAAGAATAAAACTTTTGTCAGCGGCATCTTTGGCGCTACGCCCGCCCGCATGTCCGGCTACGACTCTGAAAACCCACTTTTTCCACCGGCCAATCAAGACGCGCCCTCGCGCACTTATGTTTCTCAAAGCCCTTGCCGCAATATTACTTGCGTCAACAAAATGGCAAAGACCTGTGAAAGCCCCAAATGTTTTGAGGTTTTGGACGTGGATAAAATCGTGCGGGATGTTCAGCACCATTTAAAAACACTCAAAGCACCGTCAGCCGCCTGGAAGAGCGACCAGTACCGGCATGTCTTGCGGGACGCGAAATAATTTAGCGAATCGAGCCTGGCAAACTATCATTCCGATAGAACGTTTTTAAAATGAGATGACGGCCTCTTTAAAAATAACCTATTCGCATAGAAATCAGCCGGTTTAAACAGGTACGTTCCTTGCTTAAATTTAAGGTAGATCGAGGAGGGAACCATGATTTCAAAACATTGGGTGATGGCGGGTCTTTTTTCACTGAGTTCATTTTTGGTTTTTTCTACGGCGCAGGCGATCGAAGGCGGTGGAGGGAGCGGTAGCGGCTCAAACCAATCCGCTTCCGGACAATATCCCGTGGGCCAGGCGCCAGAAACGATCAGCATGCCCAGCACGCCCACTTCGGGTAATAGCTCCATTGACGTTGATAATGCGGGTACTGGTCAGACTCCGCAGGGCATGAACGACACGACCACCGGTTCCGTTTCGCCGGCTAGCACCCCCACGCGTGGCGCCGCCACGAATGGGGAAAATGAATAGGTCGCCCGTTGACACCTTCGTCAGCGGAAACTGGTTTTTAAATAAGGCTTCTTTTGGAGGCCAGATTGAGTTTTTAGTTAAGGAGGTTTGTCATGATCAAGAAATTAGGCGACGGCAGTTACCGGTTGATGTCGAAGAAAATAAATCCCAAAACAGGCAAGCCAAGGAACCTCGGTACTTTTTCCAGTCTGGATGCGGCGAAAAAACATGAACGCGAAGTTCAATTCTTTAAAAGAAGCAAATAAGACATAGTCAATCGCGGGGAAGTAAGACAAAGGGTTGGGCGGGGGAAACCCTACCCGACTCTTTTTATTCCCTACCCTCTCATCAGCTGTTTCTTCGCCAGATCGCCTATGGTTTTCAAAGCCCGCTCCCGTTTTTCAGACCAGCGGTGCGCGAAACTAATCACGGCGCAATTATCCACTTTGACGGAAAGTGAAAAGAGCGGCCCCGTCCAAAGGATGACTTTTTGGGCCCAGGCCTCTTGATGCAGCCTGAAAGTGTTAACCTTTCGGGGAAACTCAATCCAAAGATTACTGCCTCCGGCGGGCCGGCTGTATTTGGTGCCTTCGGGGAAATATTGGGTGATGGCCCGGGTGTAGTGGGGCAGCTGGTCGGCCAGGTACTTTCTTAATTTACGAACGTGGCGTTTAAAGAGGCCGTCTTCCATAAATTTGGCCAGCCCTTCCTCGGTGGCGGGATTACCGCACACATTGACCATGAATTTATACGCGATCAATTGGGGGTGATATTTCCCGCCGGATATCCAACCCACTCTCAGGGCCGCGGAGAGGCTTTTGGAAAAGGACGAGCAAAGAATCACGTTGCCCGTTTTGTCAAAGGCCTTGGCGGGTTTTGGCCGGGTTTCGCCCAGATAAAGATCGCCGTAAATATCGTTTTCAATTAAAGGAATATCTTTTTTCGCCAGCATGTCCACCAAAAGCTTTTTATTCGCGTCGGGCATCAAACAGCCCATGGGGTTATTAAAATTGGGAATGGAAATCACGGCCTTAATTTTGTGCCGGCTGATCGCTCTTTTTAAAACGTCCAGGTCCATGCCTTGCCGGGGGTCCAACGGAATTTCCACCGCCTTTAATTTGAGGCTGTTAATGGTGTAGAGAATGCCGGGGAAAATAGGGGATTCCACCGCGACGGTGTCGCCGGGCTTCACGAGGACGCTCAGAGAAATAAAAAGACCGTCCAGACAGCCGTTGACTAAATAAAGCTCATCAGGTAAAAGCGTCAGCCCGCATTCCAAATAATGCCGCGCGATTTGGATTCGAAGGGGAAGATTGCCCGGGGGGAAATTGTAAACCTGTCCGCCCGATCCCTGCTTTTCAAAGCCCGCGCTTAAAGATTTCTTTAAAGAGTTAAATGGCAGTATTTCGTGGCTGGGAAAACCCCAGCTCAGAACCGCGTTATCCGGATCGGAAAAAGCCGCGATGACATGAGGCACTTCACCCTCGTCTACTTTTTTGATGGCGATTTTTGAAAAGTTGGGCGGTGTTGGTGGTTTGCGAGGTTCCCGGTCCGACAGGGGCGCTTCGGCGTTGACGTAATAGCCCGACTGGGGGCGGGATTGAAGAACATTTTGGTTTTCCAGAATTTGATAGGCGTGAATAACGGTAGAAAGGCTCACCCCCAGCTGGCGGCTAAAAACCCGGATAGAGGGTACTTTTTTACCTAAAGGCAGAACGCCCTGTTGAATCTGTCCCAGAATTTGTCCGGCGACTTTTTCATAAAGTTTTTGGGTTGGGTTGGTCAATGAAACCTCGAAACGGATTATACCCCGAAGAATACAAGAAAAGACTCCGCCTCGAAGAGCACAGTTTGTTTGTTTTTAAATGGTTACAGATGACCGTGAAAACTAACTGTAACGGTTGGGGTTCGGGGGAAGTGTCTCTGGTTTTATTTTGGGATGCTGTTAACTTTCACTCTAACTAACGGCCTCGCGCCGTATTAACGTCATGGGGAGAATGTATGAAGAAAACGCTTTGTGGAGCCTTGTCGGCGGCGCTCTTAATCGGTTTGATGTCGGTGATGGTTTCTTGCGGTCCCTCTAACAGCCCCACCTCCTCTTCATCCGGGTCTTCGGCCACTTTCACACCCACCGCTACCTTCACCCCGCAATATTCGTCTGGGCCCACTACACTGATCAGCACGGTCATCAATCAACCCTATGGCATCGCTTATGACAGCTTGAGCACGGGCGGTAATCTTTGGCTTGTAGGCGAAAGCAACCCTGGTACGATTTACCAATATACGACCGCCGGGGTGAATGTGATTAACACCTCTTATTACTTCAGCACAACCGGTCAATACAATTTCCCAAATCAAGTCAGCGTTGATCCCAGTGGATATCTTTACGTATCGGATTATGGCAACAATCAAATTGAAGTACTGAATTCTGCTGGTGTTTACATTGGTGTCGCGCTTTCGGGCCTTACCAAACCCACCGACGCGGTGGTTAACTCGGCGGGCACCACCCTCTATGTGGTTGAGGAAACCAATCCTAATGTGACCATTCTGACCTACGCCATCACGGGCTCCAGTTATCCGAAAACCTATACGCCCACCGCTAACAGTTTTCCAACTTCGGGCTCATTTGATCCGCCGCGCGCCATTTGTATGGCCTTGGACCCCAGCGGCAATGTTTACGTCGGGGATTTTAATAATTCCACTATTATCAAATACGGCCCCACCGGCGCCAGCCCGTCTATTTTTATTCCCTATGTCGCTTCCACTACTTCTCCCTGGGGTTTTGTCTTTGACTCATCCGGAAATATTTTCGTGAACCAGCAAACCGCCCCCGCCTATATTCGGGAATACAGCAGCACGGGCAGCGCGGGCGTATCCATCGGCGGCTTTCCTGCCACCACAAATCTGACCGGACTGGCGATCGATGGCTCAGGCAATCTTTTCGCTTCGGATAGTTTTCACGGCTACGTTTATAAGGTGGCGAAATAATTTAGGTCTAAAGATTCTTGGGTAACTATTGAAAAGGCTTCTCTATCCAGAGAGGCCTTTTTGTTTTTCTCTACAGAGTAAAAAGGGGAAGGTGGCGGTTGTAGTTGTCCCAAAGGCATAAGGCCAGAATGGCCAAGAAGACAAAGAGTAAAACGTCCATCACCACACTGAAATTTCGACTAGGTTTGCTTTGATGATTTTTTGTTTTCAAATTTTTTAAAAGACGATTATAGAAAAAATCTTGAAATGATTTGGAGTTGTCAATCGCGGCGAAAAAGACAATCCCAATCGCGAAAAGAGTCATGATCGTCCAATAACCCGCCGGATTTTGATTTCGGTAAAGAATGGCGCGACTCACCTTGCCGCCGGGAATAGCTCCGGTGACTAGGAAAATAATGAAATAGACCATCAGAACCAGGTAAACCAGAATCGTTTTAAAGTTCATTCGCGCCTTGATCTAGCGATTTAGCAGACCCCGTAATACTAAGCTCCATTGCTTTCAATTCATAATTGAGAATTCAAAATTCGCCCAATTTACCCGCGAACTAAAGCGACCACTAACGTGAATAGCGTGCTCAACGCGTGCCAAGGATGAAACCCATGGGCGTAACTATCCCAGGCCACATAAGCGCAGACTGCCAAAAAAGCTATTCCCAATAACGTGCGGGTCACGCGGTAAACGGTGGGGCCCAAAGCCTTGAAAGTCGATTTCATCGATTCTTTAAACAGCTTCCAAACCACCTTGGTGACCGTTTTGACGATGTGATAGGTATGCTTCAATAGCCATTCAGTGATCTTCCAAAGCGTATGCCCGGTCAAAAGCAGGGCTTCGAAGATGCTCGGTCTTTCGCTTTTTTTGATCTTGGCTTTAATCTGGGTGATCACGGATATTCCGGCGGCAGTGTTCCAGGCTAGGGTTTCGGCTTCGCTCATCTGGGTGGGCACCTGAACTGGGGCAGGTGCCGCCTTGGGGGCCGGGGTTGTTGCTGTTGATTTGGGTTTAGGCGTGGCTTTAACCGGCACGTGGGCTTCAGCGGGAGTACCGCCCTTTATCGTCTCGACCAGCTTCTTGGTTTGAGGCGCGGTGAGGCCCTTGGCGATGACGACCTTAAGGGCTTCCTCGACCCTTTGGGGGTCATCCAGCTCGGTAAGGGCGAAAACAGCGTTTTCTGAAGGTTTATAGCCGGTTGGATTCTTGAGATTCTCAAGAATTAATCCCCGAGATGGGTCGGTTAGGACTTTAAGCAGCTTAACTCCTCGGCTGGCATAGGCTGGGTCGAGCCCCAAACGGGCAGCCACTTCCTTTTGGGTTAGTTCCGGATTGGCTTTTAACAGGCTTTCGGCGGCCATATAGGTCTCTAACCAGCTCATGGGCTGGCCCTGGTTGTCCAGAATGGCTTCCAACAAGGCTTCTTCCGGGGTAAGGCTCAAAACCAGCGCCGGAAGGCTTTCTAACCCCGCCTTTTGGGCCCCAGCCAAGCGAATATGCCCACTGAGCACCTGGTAGGTTCCGTCGGTATGGGCGGTGACTTTGATAGGGTTCTTGAGACCGGCGGATTTCAAGGAAGCTGCCATGTTATCGACCATCTGGTCGGTAATGACCCGGCGCGGGTTATGGGGATTCGGCTTAATGGCAGCTAAGGGGATGGTTTGGATAGTCGAGGTCTCGGGCACAACGGGCTCCTTTTATCGGTATTTTGGCCTACCTCCCGAAGCGATTTTGCGTAGGGAGGGCGGAATTTTAAAAGAGGCACTAGGGCGGTTACAACCAAAAAATGTCATGCAAACTGCCTAAAAAGACTGAGGTAGAATTGGCAGGATATCTTAGCGTTTTAATGTTTTTAGGAGGTCTTATGTTTTATGGTCATCTAGCGGTACTTCTTTTTCTGAGTTTGTTTCTTCCTGCAATCCCAGCTTTTTCAACAACAACTGACGATGGAATCAATTACGAGAAAAAAGAGATTGCTTCTTTTAACTGGGCGGACGGATCTCTAAAGCATAAAACTAGTGAGTTTGGCTTGATGAAGAACACGATGATTTGCTCCATGCTCTTTGGCGTTGATGGCGAAAAAAACTTATATTTTCAAGATCCTGGAAATGGAATAGAGGTCTTTTCGTCTGATGGAATTTTTTTAAGGTCTGTTGTTATACCCATCAGTTTTTCTCACGGCTTTGATTTGTGGATGGATGGGGATGGAAGTGTTTATTTTGGTGATCCTAAAAAGATTTATCGTGTACATGCTGATGGAAGTAAAACAGAGTACGAACGACAAAAAGCGTCTTTTGTGAGAAATGGGAAGTTCTACGCTTATGAAAATCAAGGAAAAGATAGAAGAGTTATTTTCGAAACTAAGGACAGCCATGAGCTGAAACCAAACGAGGTTATCGCTCCGGATTTGTTTTATGGCGTGGACTTAACCGAGGAAGAAAAACGCGATAAAAGAACTTTGGTGATAAAAACTGACAAAGTGAAAGACTTTATTAAGCTCTCAAAGTCTAATCTGGAATTGAAAAACGAAATAAGAATTGCGATTCCGAAAAAAGATGAACTTTATACATGGTTCAAATTTATTGGTGTGGATAAAGCAGGGCGAATAGTTTTGTTTGTCAGTTTTCAGGAAAAACATGGAGAGGTTTCGTCTTCCGAAGATTTTTATGTTTACTCGAAAACGGGAGAGTTGGTGTCGGTCATTCCCATCGATATTAGCCCCATTGAGCCGGTCGCTTACGATGATTTAAATCAAGGCGTTGTTGATGGAGATGGGAATATTTATTGGCTCGATTGTCAGTTGGATGGAGCAAAATTGTATAAATGGCACCCACTTAATTAACGCAATGAACGAGGATAGGACCGGTGAAATTATTTTTGATCGTCACTTTTGTATATGTTTTTCTGATTCTCACCGAGTCTTACGTCACTGATTTCCTTTTGTACCTTTTTGATTTGATAAGCTCGCATTCACCGAATGAAAGCACTGTTTCCAATGTCATCCGGGTCGTTTATTTGGCGGGCATTACGATAGCCTGGTTGTGCTATCGGTATTCGTGGAAAAAGAAATATACCGCGTCTTTGGATTCCAAGTCCTCGGATACTGAGGTGCAGGCAGCCATAAACCGTGGTCGAGGTGCTGGAATTCGATTAGGCATCATTGTCACTGTGGTGGGGGTTGTTTACGTGGTTTTGAGATATTTTGAAAAAATATAAAAAGGTTCTGTCACGGCGTTGATGATGAAAGGGTAGGGTTTGAAGTGGAATCAGAAATAAAAAAATCAAACTATAAAGATGCGCTTGAGCCAGTAGAACTTCCTTTTGTTTTCAAAATCCTCGTAGGACAACGATGGCCATGGGTTTTCAAAGTATTTCGTTGGGTGTTGTTTATCATCCTTTATCCGTTTAAAAGAATTATAAAGCAGATGCCTGGAGCGAACGTAGGTCACCTTAGCAAACTATACGATGACAAGAAGTACGAAGAAGGTTACCGTTACGGCTTAGAACAGCTTTCGAGTTGGTCAAGACGTCAAAAGTCTAATGTTTTTTTATTAGTTCATGACTTTATGTGGTGGCAAATTTTTGATCAGACTTGTTATTGCGCGGAAGAGTTGAATCGCGCTGATACCTTAGTTTTATTGACAGAACTTATTTCAAAGGCGCCTGAAACTAATATTATTCATTTAAAGGCAACTGGTTTATGTCATTTGAGTCATGTCGCTTGGAAATTGAACCAATCACAAACGGCCTTTGAATGGGTTGAAAAAGCTATCAAAGTAGACGATACCCACGCATGGGCGCTTTACTTAAGGGGTTGGTATGGTGTGGTTTTGGAACAAGGTCAACCATTACAGGATTTCGCTTCAGCCATTCAAATTGATCCTTCGTTCAAAGAACGAGTGTTTACGGATGAGTTTCTAATCAGTAAAAGTCCATTACTTATGAATTTAGAAGCGGAATTGGCCAAAGGGTAAAATGTTCGCCCGTTCTTTTGTTTTGCTAGATGTTAAAGAACATTGT